>ERZ781398.2331-NODE-2331-length-16269-cov-4.697052_pt1 | contig 16269 bp, 14 predicted proteins | sample MGYA00433077_ERZ781398 | MGnify/ENA primary metagenome ERZ781398 (study PRJEB29847, sample SAMN06458254) | wastewater metagenome | isolation source: Wastewater bioreactor | place: South Africa: Cape Town | study: EMG produced TPA metagenomics assembly of the... | reverse complement strand
GGCCCATTCCGCTTCGCTTCGCTCCTCGTCGCCACGAGCATCGGCGACGCGACGGCGCAGACCGTCGTGCGCCCCGGCGAAGTGTGGCTCGATACGGCAGGCAAGTCGGTCCAGGCGCATGGCGGCGGCATCATTCGCCATGCCGGTCGCTACTATTGGTTCGGCGAGGACCGGACCCCGGGGAACGATCCCGACAAGCGCTATGTCGGCTGCTACTGGTCGACCGATCTGACGCGCTGGACCTCGTGCGGCCCCTCCTTCATCATGCCTACACCGCAAGGCTTTACGGCGAAGTGGGTGCTCGAGCGCCCCAAGGTCTTCTACAACAGGGCGACCCGGACCTTCGTGCTCTATGCGCATATCGACGACGTCGGAGCGGACGGAAAGGGCTACCAGCTCGCGCAAGTCGCGGTCGCGACGTCCAAGCGGATCGAAGGACCGTACCGTTTCGTGCGGCGCTTTCGTCCCTTGGGCAAGGAGAGCCGCGATATCGGTCAGTTCATAGACGATGACGGCAAGGCATATCTGATCTTTGAATCGCGGCCGAGCCAGGGCTTCTACATCGCTAGTCTCTCGCGCGATTATCTCGACGTCGAGCGCGAAATCGCCTTTGTAAAGGCGCCGATCGAGGGCGGCGCCATCGTCCATTATGGCGGGCTCTATTATGTGCTGGGATCGCAGCTCACAGGCTGGCGGCCCAACCCCAACTGGTACGCGACTGCGAAACGGCTTGCCGGGCCATGGAGCGCATTCACGGACGTCGCTCCGCCCGAGACCAACACCTACCGCTCGCAATCGAGCAACCTCATCAAGGTTACCGGCACGCGCGGAACCACGGTCATCTATGTCGGTGACCGCTGGGAGCCCAAGCAGCTGTGGGATTCGCGCTACATCTGGATGCCCCTGGATATCGGGAAGGGAACGATGCGCCTGCCTGAACCCGAACCCTGGTCGATCGATCTTCAGACGGGCCTGGCCACCACCGTAGCGCCGATACCGGAATAGCCGGCGCCGCCCGGCATAACGGCCTCTGATATCTGGAGCTTCGCCTCGATCCCCGAAATCCTCATCGAACTTGTCGACACCGGACGGACCAGTTTGACCCGAATCACAGCAGCTTTGCTAGGGTCAGGACCCATTGATGTGAGCGTCGCGATCTGATTCAGGCTCCCTGAGGGGGCTGGACTTGAGCGACCTGTACTGGCTTGACGGACGAGCAGATGGCGCGGCTCGAGCCGTATTTCCCGAAGAGCCACGGCAGGCCGCGGGTGGATGATCGGCGGATGACGACAGTTCCACGTTGAGTGAATGGACCTGTGCTCTTGGCACCGCAAACTCCCTAACCGAATGTCCGCTTCGCCTTCAGCGCTCGCGAAATCTGCCCGTCTGCTCGCGGCCCAATTGAAGACAGGGGTCGGAATGGCACCAGCGAGGCACCTTGAGTCACCAGCGAGGACCTGATGCCGGTTTGAAAATCGAGCGAATCTTGAGGCCGAGCCCCGGACATTGAGTCGCGCGGGCAGAGGCCCGCATGACACCGACAAAGCTCCTCCTTGGCCAGATGCTGGTTGTCGCCGCGATCGTCGTGGCGGGCATCTGGTTCGCGACCCAGTGGGCGGCGGCGTCGCTCGCCTACCAGCCCGAGCTCGGGGCACCATGGTTCCGGCTCGGCGCAACGCCCGTCTACGCGCCTTGGGCGATCTTCCCCTGGTGGTTCCATTTCGACGCCTATGCGCCGGTCGTGTTCGACGAGGCCGGCGCGTTCGCTGCTGCTGGGGGCTTGTTGGGTTGCGCGGCTGCGGTGGCCGGCTCGGTCTGGCGCGCACGGCAGCAGCGCAATGTCACGACCTACGGATCTGCGCGCTGGGCGGGTCCTCGCGATATTCGGGCCGCTGGCCTAAAGGCGGAGGCCGGCGTGTTCCTCGGCCGCGCCGCCGCGCACTATCTCCGGCATGACGGGCCCGAGCATGTCATGGCCTTCGCGCCGACTCGCTCGGGCAAGGGCGTGGGACTCGTCGTGCCGACCTTGCTCGGATGGACGGGCTCGACGGTCGTTCACGATATCAAGGGCGAGAACTGGCAGCTGACCGCGGGCTGGCGCGCACGCTTTTCGCATTGCCTGCTCTTCAATCCGACCGACGCGCGCTCGGCGCGGTACAACCCGCTGCTCGAGGTACGCCGCGGCGCGGACGAGGTCCGCGACGTCCAGAACATCGCGGACATCCTGGTCGATCCCGAGGGCGCGCTGGAGCGCCGAAGCCATTGGGAGAAGACCAGCCATTCGCTGCTGGTCGGCGCGATTCTCCACATCCTCTACGCCGAGGAGGAGAAGACGCTCGCCCGCGTCGCGACCTTCCTGTCCGACCCGCAGCGCCCGTTCGTCGCCACCCTGCGCGCGATGATGACGACCAATCACCTCGGCACCGATGAGATGCCGCTGGTGCACCCGGTCGTCGCCTCGGCGGCGCGCGAGGTGCTCAACAAGTCCGACAACGAGCGCTCGGGCGTGCTGTCGACCGCGATGTCGTTCCTGGGCCTCTACCGCGATCCCACCGTAGCGGCAGTCACGGCCGCATCCGATTGGCGGGTCGAGGACCTCGTCGCCGCCCCGCACCCGGTATCGCTGTACCTGGTCGTACCGCCCTCGGACATCAGCCGCACCAAGCCGCTGATCCGGCTCGTGCTCAACCAGATCGGCCGGCGCCTGACCGAGCAACTTCATGCCGCAGGCGCGCCCGGGCGCCACAGGCTATTGATGATGCTCGACGAGTTCCCGGCCCTCGGCCGCCTGGACTTCTTCGAGACCAGCCTCGCCTTCCTCGCCGGCTATGGCGTCCGCGCCTTCCTGATCGCGCAGAGCCTCAACCAGATCGAGAAGGCGTATGGCGAGCACAACGCCATCCTTGACAACTGCCATGTCCGCGTCGCCTTCGCGACGAACGACGAACGCACCGCCAAGCGGATCTCGGACGCGCTCGGCACAGCTACCGAGCAGCGTGCGATGCGCAACTATGCCGGCCATCGCCTCGCGCCCTGGCTGGCGCACGTCATGGTCAGCCGCCAGGAAACCGCCCGCGCCCTGCTGACTCCCGGCGAGGTGATGCAGCTGCCGCCGACCGACGAGGTCGTGCTGGTCGCAGGCCATCCGCCGGTCCGCGCGCGCAAGCTGCGCTACTTCGAGGATGCCCGGTTCAAGGCACGCGTCTTGCCGCCGCCCGCCCACGGCCCCACCGGGTCGACGGATCTCCCCGCCGCGCGTGTACATGACTGGCACGACCGCGTCCGTCTGATCGATATGCGGCTCGCAGCGATCGCCGACGACCAGGACGAGGAAGAGGCTGGCGGTCTCGAGCAGGCGCGCCATCCCGCGCAGGAGGCCGTAACCGCTGCCCCGGCGACCCCGCCGCCGACAAGCGCGCGATGGACCAGGCTGCCACCGGCACTGCCCCGCGCGCCTATGCCCTCGACATGGCCGACAGGCGGCCCGGCAATCTCGAGCTGGACTTCTGAGATGGCCGAGCGCGTCCGCCACCAGCTGTTCCTGCCGAAGCCGGTCAGCGAGCGCCTCGAGGCGCTTGCTGCCGCACCGGGCGCGACCAAGTCGGCCATCCTCGCCGACGCGGTGACCGCCTGGCTCAACCGCCGCGGCGCATCCGAGCTCGAGGATCGCTTCGCGCTCCGCCTCGACCGGATGTCGAACGCCCTTGGCCGTATCGAGCGTGACGGCCATGTCGCGCTCGAGACGCTCGCATTGTTCATCCGGTTCGAGCTCGCGATCCAAACGCCGCTGGCGGAGAACGACGTGGCGGGCCGCGCGCTTGCGCGTGAGCGCTTCGAGGCGTTCGTGACGCAGGTCGGCCGCGCCGTGGCGACCGGCAGGCGCACGCTCCTCCCTGCGGAGGACGAGCGGTGAGCGATATCCTCTCCGCCGACCGCCGACGCGCGATGCTGCGCACGGCAATGGGGCCCGACATCGCGGCGGCGCTCGCCGACAGCCAAGTGATCGAGGTCATGGTCAATCCCGACGGGTCGCTGCGCCTCGACCGGCTCGGCGAAGGCCGGATCGACACGGGCGTCGTAATGGAGCCGCAGCAAGTCGAACGGATCGTCCGGCTGGTCGCGAGCCACGCCCGCGCGGAGGTCCATGCCGGCCAGCCGATCATCTCCGCCGAGCTGCCGGCGCACCGCGAGGGCCGGGCCGGCGAGCGGTTCGAGGGCGTCCTGCCGCCCGTGTCGACGGGCCCCTGCTTCTCGATCCGCAAGCCCGCGCAGCGCCTCTACACGCTCGACGACTACGTCGCCGACGGGATCATGTCGGCGACGATGGCGGACACGCTCCGGGCAGCGGTCACCCAGCGATTCAACATCCTCATCGCCGGCGGCACGAGTTCGGGCAAGACGACGCTCGCCAACGCACTCCTCGCCGAGATGCGGTGGGTCGATGCGCGGGTCATCCTGATCGAGGACACGCGCGAGCTGCAGAGCCCGGCACCGGACACGGTCGCGCTGCGCACGCGGCCGGGCGTGGTCTCGATGACCGACCTGGTGCGCTCGACGCTGCGCCTCCGCCCCGACCGCATCATCGTCGGCGAGGTACGCGGCCCCGAGGCGCTCGACATGCTCAAGGCCTGGAACACCGGGCACCCCGGCGGGATCGCGACCGTCCACGCCAATTCGGCCGAGGCCGCGCTCTACCGCGTCGAGCAGCTCGTCCAGGAAGCGGTGGTCACCGTGCCCCGCCGCTTAGTCGCCGAGGCGATTGACCTCGTCGTCTTCATCGCCGGACGCGGCGCCCAACGATCGGTCGATGCGATCGCGCGGGTCGCCGGCGTCGATCCCGACACGGGCGCCTACGCGATCGCCCCCTTCCACCTTCCCACCGGCCAAGGAGCCTGACCATGAAGACCATAGACCTGCCCACCAAGCCGCGCCTGCTGGCCGGCGCCGCAATCGCCGTCCTCGCCGCCGGCCAGGCCTGGGCCTCCGGAACCGGCATGCCGTGGGAGGAGCCGCTCCAGCAGGTGCTGGAGTCGGTCCAGGGCCCGGTTGCCAAGATCGTCGCGGTGATCATCATCATCGTGACCGGCCTGACGCTGGCGTTCGGCGAGACGGCCGGCGGTTTCCGCCGGCTCATCCAGATCGTCTTCGGCCTGTCGATCGCGTTCGCGGCCTCGAGTTTCTTCCTGTCCTTCTTCTCGTTCGGCGGCGGGGCGCTGCTGGCATGATCGGTGATGGCCAGCATCTCGACGGGTTCGAGGCGCCGCTGCACCGGTCGCTCGCCGAGCCGATCCTGCTCGGCGGCGCGCCGCGCGCCATCGCGATCGTCAACGGCACCGTCGCCGCCGCGCTGGGGCTGGGCCTCCAGCAATGGATCGCGGGCGTGCTGGTCTGGGCGGTCGGGCACACCATCGCGGTGTTCGCCGCGAAGCGCGACCCGGACTTCGCGGCGGTGCTGGCGCGCCACCTGCGGCAGCGGGGGTATCTCGCATGCTGAACCTGCGCGAATATCGCAGCCGCGCCGACCGGCTGGCCGATCATCTGCCCTGGGCGGCGATGGTGGCGCCCGGGGTGGTGCTCAACAAGGACGGCAGCTTCCAGCGCACGCTGCGCTTCCGCGGCCCCGACCTCGAATCGGCGACCGAGGCCGAGCTGGTCTCCGCCTGCGCGCGCGCCAACAATGTGCTCAAGCGCTTCGGATCGGGCTGGGCGCTGCACATCGAGGCCGAGCGCCGCGAGGCGCCGGGCTATCCGGCAAGCGGCTTCCCGGACGCGGCATCTTGGCTCGTCGACGAGGAGCGCCGCGCATCGTTCGAGGCGGCGGGCGCCCATTTCGAGAGCCGCTACCATCTCACCTTGACCTTCCTGCCGCCACCCGACCAGGCCGACAGCGCCGGCCGCGCGCTGGTCGAGCGGGCCGATGCGGCGCAGGGCCGCGACTGGCGCCAGGCGCTGGCCGGGTTCGTCGCGGAGACCGATCGCGCGCTCGACCTGTTCTCGGGCTTCATGCCGGAGATCGCCGCGCTCGACGACGCGGAGACCCTCACATTCCTCCACGGCACCATCTCGACGCGTCGCCACGGCGTGGGCGTCCCCGAAACGCCGATGTATCTCGACGGGCTGCTCGCCGACACGCCGCTGACGGGCGGGCTCGAGCCGATGCTCGGGAACCAGCACCTACGCACGCTGACGTTGCTCGGCTTTCCCGGCCTCAGCCGGCCCGGGATTCTCGATGCGCTCAACCACCAGGACTTCGGCTATCGCTGGGTCACCCGGTTCATCGCGCTCGACAAGACCGATGCGACCAGGGCGCTGACCAAGCTGCGCCGCCAATGGTTCAACAAGCGCAAGTCGGTCACCGCGATGCTGCGCGAGGTGATCTACAACCAGCCGGTCCAGTTGCTCGACAGCGACGCCGACAACAAGACCGCCGATGCCGATCTCGCGCTCCAGGCGTTGGGCGGCGACCATGTCGCCTTCGGCTACCTCACCACGACGATCACCGTCGCCGACGAGGATCGCGCCCGTGTCGAGGACAAGGTCCGCGCGGTCGAGCGGATCGTCAACGGGCTCGGCTTCACCTGCATCCGCGAGGGGCTGAACGCGGTCGAGGCCTGGCTCTCGAGCCTGCCCGGGCAGGTCTATGCCCATGTCCGGCAGCCGCTCGTCCATACGCTCAACCTCGCGCACCTGATGCCGCTGTCGAGCGTATGGGCCGGGCCCGCACGCAACCGACACCTAGACGGCCCGCCGCTTCTCCACGCCGAGACCAGCGGTTCGACGCCGTTCCGGTTGTCGACCCATGTCGGCGATGTCGGGCACATGATGATCGTCGGGCCGACCGGTGCCGGCAAGTCGGTCCTGCTCGCACTGATCGCGCTCCAGTTCCGCCGCTATCCTGCGAGCCAGCTCTACCTCTTCGACATGGGCCGCTCGGCGCGCGCGGCCACACTCGCGATGGGCGGCGCGCATCACGGCCTCGGGCTCGGCGGCGACGCCGGCGATACGATCGCGTTCCAGCCACTCGCCGGGATCGCCGACGCCGGCGAGCGTGCCTGGGCGGCAGAATGGATCGCCGCGCTGCTCGCACACGAGAAGGTCGTGGTCACGCCGGAGGTGAAGGAAGCCGTCTGGTCGGCGCTGACCAGCCTGGCGAGCGCGCCGATCGAGGAGCGGACGCTCACTGGCCTCTCGCTGCTGCTCCAGTCGATGGCGCTCCGCTCGGCGCTCGCGCCCTATACGCTCGAAGGCGCGTTCGGCCGGCTGCTCGACGCGGCCGAGGACGATCTGCGCATGGCGGACGTCCAGTGCTTCGAGACCGAGGCACTCATGGGCGCCGGCAGCGTGGTCGCGCCCGTCCTGACCTATCTCTTCCACCGGCTCGAGGCGCGGTTCACCGGACGCCCGACATTGCTGATCCTCGACGAGGCCTGGAAGTTCCTCGACCACCCGCTGTTCGCCGCGCGCATCCGCGAGTGGCTGAAGACGCTGCGCAAGAAGAATGTCGCGGTGATCTTCGCGAGCCAGAGCCTCGCCGACATTGCCGACAGCGGCATCGCACCCGCCATCATCGAGAGCTGCCCCCAGCGCATCCTGCTTCCCAATGCCGCGGCGATCGAGCCGCAGGGGCGTGCGGCCTATCAGCGGTTTGGGCTTAACGACCGCCAGATCTAGCTCGTCAGCCGCGCGACGCCCAAGCGGCATTATTATCTCCAGTCCGCCGCGGGCAACCGCCTCTTCGAGCTGGGCCTCGGGCCCGTCGCGCTCGCGCTGTGCGGCGCCTCCGATCCCGCCATCCAGGCGCGCATCGACGCGCTGCTCGCGGAGCACGGCCCGGTCGGATTTGCCGCGCGGTTCCTCGATGAGGCCGGCCTCGACTGGGCCGCGGCGCTGCTCGCCCAATTCCCCGATCCCCAAGCGAAGGAGTAGAAGTGATGCGTATCCTCACCCGCAAGAACCTGATCACGACGGCGCTGGGCCTCGGCGCCCTCGGCTCGCTGACGATGGGCTTCGCCACCTCGGCGCACGCGCAGATCACGGTGTTCGACCCGACCAACTACAGCCAGACCGTCCTGACCGCGGCGCGCACGCTCCAGCAGGTCAACAACCAGATCCAGTCGCTCCAGAACGAGGCGCAGATGCTGCTCCGGCTGGACAGGAACCTGAAGGGTATCGCCTTTCCGCAGCTCCAGGCGCTGCTCGACAAGCTCGACGGCATCGACCGGCTGATGAAGCACGCCCAGAGCGTCGACTTCGAGGTGGACCAGCTCGAGGCCAGGCTGAAGTCGCTCTATCCGCGCAGCTTCGATCCCGCCTCGACGCGCGACCAGCGGCTGCAGGCGGCCCGGGAGCGCTACGAGGATGCGGAGGCGCTGGCCGAGATCGCGGCACGCAGCCAAGGCGCGGAAGGCGCGCTCGCCATCGGCCAGGCCACCAACCAGCTGCTCGCGCTCACTGCCAAGCAGGGCATGGCGCTCCAGCAGATGATGGCCGCGCAGTTCCGGGCCGACGCGCTCGAGAAGCAGCGCCAGCTGACCGAGTCCGAGGCGTCGCGCGCCGCGACGCGCAGGTTCCTCGGAAGCGGCACTGCCTACACGCCCCAGCGATAGCGAGACCGGCCGCGGCGGAACGAGCCCCCTGCCGCCGCGGTCGCAGCCCGCGGGGCCCGGCCACCCGCTCCCCCTGGCCGGGCCCCGCGGCACCCAGATCCAAGGAAGAACCCGTGAACGACCTCAACGTGATCGACCGGTTCATGGCCGACTTCATCCGCTACATAGATAGCGGGTTCGGCCTGCTCGGGCCCGATGTCGGCTTCCTGACATCCGTGCTGATCGGCATCGATATCACCGTCGCTGGCCTGTTCTGGGCGATGGGTGGCGAGGACGACATGATCGGCCGCTTCCTCAAGAAGATCCTCTACATCGGCGTGTTCGCGCTGATCCTCAATCGCTTCTCCACGCTCGCCGACATCATCTTCCGCTCCTTCGCGCAGGCAGGGCTGACCGCCGGCGGGGGCACGCTCTCGGCCGACGACCTGCTCCGCCCGGGCCGTCTCGCGGGCACCGGATTCCAGGCCGCCTGGCCATTGCTCGACCAGGCCAGCGACCTGCTCGGCTTCACGACCTTCTTCGAGAACTTCATGACGATCATGGTGCTCCTGATCGCCTGGGTGATCGTGATCGTCGCTTTCTTCATCCTCGCGGTGCAGATGTTCGTCTGCATCCTCGAGTTCAAGCTGACGACGCTCGCGGGGTTCATCCTCGTGCCGTTCGCGCTGTGGAACCGCACCAGCTTCCTGGCCGAGCGCGTGCTGGGCAACGTCATCTCGTCGGGCATCAAGGTGATGGTGCTCGCCGTCATCGTCGGCATCGGCTCTGGCTTCTTCACCGAGTTCGCCTCGGCGCTCCAGGGCAAGGAGCCCGATATCGGCCAAGCGATGAGCCTGGTGCTCGCCAGTCTCGCATTGTTCGGCCTCGGCATCTTCGGCCCGGGCATCGCCTCTGGGCTCGTCTCCGGCGCGCCGCAGCTCGGCGCCGGCTCCGCGGTTGCGACCACCGCGCTCGCGGCCGGCGGTTTCGCGGTGGCCGGCGGTGCGGGTGTGGCTGCGGCGAAGGGCCTGGCCGGTGCCGGGCTCGGCGCGATCCGTGCCGGCACCTCGATGGGGTCCGCCGCATCGACCGCATACAAGCTCGGCCAGGAAACCTCTGGATCGAAATCGGTTGCGACCGGCATGGGAGGCATCGCGACCGCCGCCCGCGGCGCGCTCGCGCAGCGCATGGGCAGTGGGCTCGCTCTCCGTGCGGCTGCAGCCGATGGCCAGCGCGCCGCCTGGAATGCCGGCACGACGGGCGCGCGGCCCAACCCCGGGGGAGCGCCGGCTCCTGCGTCTAACGCCATGCCGGGTTGGGCGCGCGACCTCCAGAACACGCAATCCCGCCGTCACCATCGCCAAGCGGCGATCCACGCCCTTCAGGGCGCGGATCGTGGGGGCGGCGGCGCGACCCCCGACATCAAGGAGAAGGACTGATGCGCTTCAAACGTGCCGTCCAGCGCTACGGGCGCACGGACGAACCCGAGACACCGTACCGCCGCGCGGGCCAGCTCTGGGACGAGCGGATCGGCTCTGCCCGGGCCCAGGCGAGCAACTGGCGGCTGATGGCGTTCGGCGGGCTGGCGCTTACCACCGGCCTGTCGGCCGCGCTGGTCTGGCAGTCGATGCAGAGCCGCGTCGTCCCCTATGTCGTTGCTGTCGACAGCCTAGGGCAGCCACAAGCCGTGTCGCCCGCGGCCAGCGAGTATCGGCCGACCGACCCCCAGCTCGCCTGGTTTCTCGCGCGGTTCATCACCGATATCCGGGGCCGGTCGCTCGACGCGGTGCTGATGCGGGAGAACTGGCTCCAGGCCTATGACTTCGCCACGAAGCGCGGCGCCATCTTCCTCGGCGAATATGCCCGCTCGGCGAACCCGTTCGCGGATGTCGGCGACAAGACCGTCTCGGTCCAAGTGACCAGCGTGGTCCGCGCATCCGCGACGAGCTTCCAGGTGAAATGGGCCGAGCGCGCCTATGACCGCGGGAGCCTCGCGGGCACGTCGCGCTGGACCGCGATCGTCACGGTCCTGCTCAAGCCGCCGCGCGACGCTGAGACGCTGCGCAGGAACCCGCTCGGCCTTTATGTCGATGCGATCGACTGGAGCCGCGAGCTCGAGACGCCTGCAGACCATGCGTCGGGCACGGCGCCGACGCCCGTGCCGTATCCCGGCGTGCCCAGCGGATCGCCACTCGATCCCCGCCTCGGCCAGCCCTCCCAAGCCCAACCGGAGAACCGCCCATGAACCGCATCCTGCTTGCGGCGAGCGCGCTCGTCGCTGTGCCCGCTTTCGCGCAAACCTCGCCGCCCCAGCCGCCCCAGGCCGCCACGGCGATTCCCAGCTCGCCGCCGGTCGCGACTACCATCGCTCCCCCGTCGGTAGTGCCTCCCGTGGTGCCCCGTCGCCACAAGCCGTCGCCGGCCGAGCTTCGGGTTCGCACGGCGAATGCGAAAGCGACCCAGGAGCCTGCGGCCCCGGCCTTCGTCAACGCCGTGCAGGTCTACCCCTATGGCGAGGGCGTCCTGTACCGACTGTTCGCCGCGCCCGAGCGGGTCAGCGACATCGCCCTGCAGCCCGGAGAAGCGATCGTCTCGGTGGCGGCGGGCGACACGGCGCGCTGGACCGTCGGCGACACGACCAGCGGTTCCGGCGAGAGCAGACGCGTCCATATCCTCGTGAAGCCGTTCGCCGCCGGGCTCTCGACCAACCTCGTCATCACGACCGATCGGCGCGCCTATCCCCTGCAGCTCGACAGCACGCCGGCCACCGCCATGGCCGCCTTGTCCTGGACCTATCCCCAGGACGAGATGATCGCGATCCGCCGCCAGCAGGCGTCGGCGGAAGCGGCGCGGCCGGTCGCGGCGGGCCTCGCCGTCGAGCAGCTGAACTTCGCCTATGCGGTGACCGGCGACAGGCCTGCCTGGCGGCCGCTGCGCGCATTCGACGACGGGCGGCAGACGTTCGTCGAATTCCCGGCGAGCGTTAGCGTCGGCGAGGCGCCGCCGCTGTTTGTCATCGGCGACAGGGGCGATGCGCAGCTCGTCAACTACCGGATGACCGGCCGCTTCTATGTGGTCGACCGGCTGTTCGATACCGCCGAGCTTCGGCTGGGCACGAAGAAACAGGCCGTGGTCCGTATCGTCCGGGTCGGCGCCGATAGCAGCCGGCGGCGGAGGACGTCATGAACGAGACCGTCCCCGCTGCGGCGGCCTCGCCCAAGCTCGATCCCGAGACCCTCGTGCTGCGCGGTCGGCCGAGCCGAATCATCCGCTTCCGACGCGGCGCGATCATCGCGATCGCGGCGCTCGGGTCGACCGCGATCGTCGGGGTCACCTGGGTCGCGCTCAAGCCCGCGACCTTCCGGATCGTCGCCAGTGCCGAGGACCAGAAGGACATCGCCAACCACGCGCCGGACGACGCACTGGCCGGCGCGCCGAAAAGCTATGGCGACGTGCCGAGGCTCGGGCCGCCGCTCCCCGGCGACCTCGGGCGCCCGATCCTGCGCCGGCAGGAGGCGCTTGGCGGATTGCCGGCCGCAGGCTCCACGGACCAGGCCGCGCAGGCCGCCGAAGCCGAGAGACAGCGGCTTCTCGCCGAGCGCAAGGCGGCCCGCGAATCAGGAATCATGATGCAGCTCGGCGCCACCGAGCATGCGGCGAATGCGGCTGCGCCTGCCGCTGCGCCGGCCATCGTTCCGGCACGGGAGGCGCCATCGGCGACGATCGCAGCCGATCCGGCGCGGGATCCAGGCAACCAGCAGCGCAAGGCCGACTTCCTCGCCGGCAAGGACGAGACCGGCGATATCAACCCGCACGCGCTGGTGGCGCCCGTATCGCCCTACACGCTTAGCGCCGGCAGCATCATCGCCGCCAGCCTGATCACCGGGCTCAATTCTGACCTGCCCGGGCTCGTCACCGCCCAGGTGACCGAGAATGCCTATGACAGCGCCACCGGCCATATCCTGCTGGTTCCGCAGGGCGCCCGGCTGATCGGCAGCTACGACAGCGTCGTGGCCTATGGGCAAAGCCGGGCTCTGGTCGTCTGGCAGCGGATCGTCCTGCCGAACGGCAACTCGATCCGGATCGACAATGTGCCCGCGACCGACATGGCCGGCTATGCCGGCCTTGCGGACAAGGTCGATGCCCACACCTGGCAGCTGCTCAAGGGCGTGGCGCTGTCGACGCTGCTCGGCGTCGGCACCGAGCTGGGCTTGGGCGACAGCGAAAGCGATCTCGTCCGCGCGATCCGCGAATCCGCACAACAGGGCACGTCGCGCGCCGGCGACCAGATCGTCACCAAGAACCTCAACGTCCAGCCGACCATCAAGGTGCGGCCCGGCTGGCCACTCCGCGTCGTGGTGCACAAGGACATCGTCCTCGCGCCATGGCCCGGCCAGGAGCAATAAGATGCCCGACCTCAAGCTCGCGCAACTTCCCGACCGCACGCCGGTCAAGCTCGGCATCTCGGTGATGCCGGACCTGCACCAGGCGCTCAACGACTACGCCGCGCTTTATGCCCAGGCCTATGGCCGGGAGGAACCGGTCGCGGATCTCATCCCGGCGATGCTCACGGCCTTCCTCGAGAGCGATCGTGCCTTCAGCAAGGGGAGGTCGAAATGAGCCGGCGTGCCCTGGAGCCCGATGAGGCGACGCTCGAGCCGATCAGCGTGCGGATTTCCACCGCCGTCAGGATCACCGGCATCTGTCGCTCCACGATCTACGAGCTCATCGGCGACGGGACGATAGAGACCGTGAAGATCGGGCGATCGACCTTCATCCTCTATCCCAGCCTGAAGCGGCTGTTCGAGCGGAGTTGAAGATGGGCCGGGCACCCGCTCCAGCGTGGTGCCCGGCGCTATTGATCGCTATCGACCGGCGGAACATGCGCATACAGATGCGCGGCCCGCCGCACGAAGGCGGCACGATCGCGGCGAGCCTGTAGAACCCTCGGGGTTCGCTTCTGCCAGTCGGCCACGGCCGACACGAGTGCGCCGTTTCTGCCCAGGATCCCGTCCGCCAGCTTCACGACTACCAGATTCGGCGTAGCTTCCGGGCGGATCTCGAGCAGGTCGGCGAGCGCCTTTTCCTCACTACCGGCCCCGAGACGCGAAGCCATGATCGCGAGCGCGATCCCGGCAGACCTCCCGACGCCGTGATAGCAATGAACCAGCAGCGAGCCTGCTTGGTGCGCCTGCGCGAAGGCGAGCGCGTCGATGACTTGCTCCCGTGTCGCAACTCGAATTCCGAGGCTGTCGTCATCGACATCCTCGAATTGCAGCACCAGGTGCGCTGGCATCGGCTGCGCCGAAAAGCGCAGCCGATCCGGCAGTCGGCACCCCGGGTCCTCAAGGGTGATGACGGCGTCGTAGCGGCGCTTGTGCTTCCTGGCCTGAGCGAGGCTCGAGACCGCGAGGCTCCCTTGCTCGGGCGCCTTTATTGGCGTGGACATGCTTGCTCCATAATCCAGTGCTGTAGTGGCCTTCGCATCGATTATCGCGATCGCGCACCGCGCCGGGCGAAGTCGACAGTCACCACCTTGCTGTCTCCGGTCGGCTTGGCGCCATCGTCGCCCAGGCGAAGCTGGTCGAGATAGTCTGACCAATGCTGCATCATGCGCACGCGCTCCTCCCAATACTGGCCGCGCGCATAGGCGCGTCGCACGCCGTTATTCTCCATGTGGGCGAGCTGCCGTTCGATCGCGTCGGGGTTCCATAGTCCCATTTCGTTGAGCAGCGTCGCTGCCATCGCGCGGAAGCCATGCGCCGTCATCTCGCTGCCACTATAGCCCATCCGCCGTAGCGCGAAGGTAACGGTGTTCTCCGACATGGGGCGCTTCCAGGTATGGGAGGCCGGGAAGACATAGGGGCTGTGGCCGGTCAGCGGTCGTATCTCGTCGAGCAGGTCGAGCCCCTGCCGCGACAACGGCACCTGATGCGGCCAGCGCATCTTCATCTTCTCGGCCGGGATCGACCAAACCGCGCGCTCCAGGTCGAACTCGCTCCACTCGGCGCGGCGCAACTCCCCAGGGCGCACGAACACGTGCGGCGTCATCCGCAGCGCGAGCTTGGTGATCGCGTATCCGGGGCAATCGTCGATGTCGCGAAGGAGCTTGCCCACTTCCTTCGGCCGCGTGATCGCGGCGAAGTGCTTGGTCTTGGGGACGATGATCGCGCCGCGCAGATCGCGGGCGACGTCGACCTTCGCTCGCCCCGTGGCGATGCCGTATCGGAAGACACGGCTGATCACGCTGCGCATCCGCCGCGCGCTCTCGTAGCGGCCGGTCGCCTCGATCTTGCGCAACACGGCCAGCACTTCCTGAACCTCGATCTCATGGAGCGGGAGATGGCCGAGGAACGGATAGACCTTTTCCAGCAGCCAGCGGACCTTGCTGAGCGTCACTTCCGCCCGCTCTTCGCGGGTGATCTTGACGAACCATTCCTCGGCGACACCCTTGAAGGTGATGTTCTCGTCGATCTGAGCGCGGAGCTTCCGGCGCTGCTTCTCGACCATGGGATCGACGCCGTCGGCCACCATCTTCCGCGCGGAATCGCGCTTGTCGCGTGCCTCGGCGAGACTGACTTCCGGCCAGACGCCGAGGGCGAGTGCCCGCTGCTTGCCAAGGAATCGGTAGCTCAGGCGCCAGTATTTGGCGCCATTCGGCATCACTAGGAGGTAGAGGGATCGCCCGTCGCCGAGCTTGTAGGCCTTCGCCCGGGGCTGGGCGTTCCTGATTGCGAGTGCGGTAAGAGCCATGTTGGTATCTCCGTCCGAAAACGGGTGAATCCAGGGCCGAAATAGACCAACAAAAGTGTTGGTATGTCGGCGGACCCGCCCAAATCTCGTCGGAAAGATATTTGGAAAAAGGCTTTTAACCCAGCCACTTACGCGACGCTGATGGACGTCAATGGACCGGGAAAATGGTGCCCAGAAGAGGACTCGAACCTCCACGCCCTTGCGAGCGCCAGCACCTGAAGCTGGTGCGTCTACCAATTCCGCCATCTGGGCACGGGGTAGGCGAGCGCCTCTACGGGTGTGCCTTTGGGCTGTCAACCGCGCCTGGAGCAAATTTCGCGCATCTCGCCATTTTTCCGATCGGGCCCTGCGTAGCTTTCAAGCTCCGGCATGTGAGAAACCCCGATACCCCTGACATATAGCCCGCAAATCTTACGCCTCCTTGGCGTTGCCCACTCCGCGCGGCCGCCCGTCCTGCACGCTCGCCGACTGGAAGCTGCCGCTCGGGCCATTGGTGTACCAGGTGTTCTGCGCCGCGCTCCCCGCCACCGCATAGGATACCTGCGCCTGCACCGCCCCGTCGAACCACGCATAGCCGATCGTCGTCGTCGCGCCCGGAGAAGCCTGATAGCTATAGCCGTTGACGTAGCGATGGCCGGTGCTCACCGACGACGTCAGCGCCCCCAGCGCATAGCCGCTGCCGGCATCGTCCGAATAATAGTTGGTGGTGTTGGTGGTGACCAGGTCGTTGCCCTGCTTCTGATAGACATTGTCCTGCCACACCCGCCCCTTGGCATCCCAGACCTGGCTATGGTCGTAGAGGACCGCCCCGCCCTCCACCGTGTCGGTCTGGCCGGTCAGCCGCCCCAGCAGGTCGTAGAGATAGGCACCCCCGCCCATCTCCCGGTCGATCGCGCCCGTCCCGACCAGCGACCCGCCGCGTCTCCAGTGA
>ERZ781398.2328-NODE-2328-length-16289-cov-4.731982_pt1 | contig 16289 bp, 17 predicted proteins | sample MGYA00433077_ERZ781398 | MGnify/ENA primary metagenome ERZ781398 (study PRJEB29847, sample SAMN06458254) | wastewater metagenome | isolation source: Wastewater bioreactor | place: South Africa: Cape Town | study: EMG produced TPA metagenomics assembly of the... | reverse complement strand
GATGGCGAGCGAACGCGGCGCCCCGCCCAGCAGGATGGGCTCGGCCAGCGCGCGATGCACCGGCACCAGGTAGCCCGCCACTTCCCCTTGCCGGTCCATCACACCAGTGCTCCGCCGCCGAAGCTGAAGAAGGAGAGGAAGAACGAACTGGCAGCGAAGGCGATCGACAGGCCGAAAACGATCTGGATCAGGCGCCGGAAGCCGCCCGACGTATCGCCGAAGGCGAGACCAAGACCGGTGGCGATAATGATGATCACCGCAACGATCTTGGCGACCGGGCCTTCGATCGATTCGAGGATCGATTGCAGCGGTGCTTCCCAGGGCATCGACGAACCCGAGGCATGGGCCTCGCCCGGCAAGAGGGTGAGAGCGGCCATCACCGCAAAGGGAGCAAGGGACAGGCGGCGAAGCACCCGCCGGACGGCAGGGATCATGTGGGGTCTCCGATGTCGGGGGTTGCTGGTGTGAGGCGATAGTCGCCCGAGGCCGGGTCGAGCCCCTCGACGCGGGCGAGCTCGGCAAGGCGGCGGCCATGGCCTTCGCGCACCAGCACCGCGACGAGATCGATGGTCTCGGCGATGAGCGCGCGAGGCACGGTTATTACGACCTCCTGGATCAGTTGCTCCATCCGGCGCAGCGCCCCCAGCGCGCTTCCGGCATGGATGGTGCCCACGCCGCCGGGATGGCCGGTGCCCCAGGCCTTCAGGAGATCGAGGGCCTCGCTCCCGCGCACTTCACCGATCGGGATGCGATCGGGGCGCAGGCGCAGCGAAGAGCGGACGAGATCGGCAAGCGAAGCGACACCGTCCCTGGTGCGCATGGCGACGAGATTGCGCGCGGTGCATTGCAACTCGCGCGTGTCCTCGATCAGCACCACCCGATCGCCCGTTCCGGCCACTTCTGCGAGCAGCGCATTGGTGAGCGTGGTCTTGCCGGTTCCGGTGCCCCCGGCGACGAGGATGTTCAGCCGGTCGGCGACGCCTGCGCGCAGCATATCGGCCTGCGCAACGGACATGATGTCCGCCGCCACATAGTCATCCAGCGTGAAGACAGCGACAGCAGGCTTGCGGATCGCGAAGGCCGGTGCGGTCACGACCGGAGGCAGCAGGCCTTCGAAGCGCTCGCCCGTTTCGGGCAGTTCGGCAGAGACACGCGGACTGCGGGCGTGAACTTCGGCGCCAACATGGTGCGCGACCAGGCGGATGATGCGTTCCGCGTCCGCCGCGGACAGGCGCCGTCCGGTATCGGCAAGGCCGGTGCCGAGCCGGTCGACCCACAAGGCGCCATCGGGGTTCAGCATGACCTCGATGACCTGGGGGTCGGTCAGCCAGTGTCCAACCATCGGACCGATCGCGGTACGCAGCATGCGCGCGCCGCGCGATCGTGCTTCAATCTCGGCAGGCTGTGCCACTTGCAAATCCCCAAAACCAGCGCGCAGGGCACATGCCAAGCGCAACGGGGACGATTAAGAGACGCAGGAATGCGGCGGATTCAACAGGGATTTGGCGGCATCGAAGGCTGGCGACGAAAGACAGGCAGTGGCGTGCCGCCAGTAAGATCGGCGAACGACGGCGTTATCTGGAGCAGGATGGCATGCTTGTGCGCCATCCTTGCGACGCCCCCTGCTTCAGAATCGCAAACCCGGGCTTCAGCCGGATATTACATCAATAAAATTGTCGTGGTAGCTTGCCGCAATGCTCAATGCGGAGCGCGTATCCAACGCCGGTGTGCGTCTCGATACGAACGTGCGGGGCCAGCTTCCGTCGCAGGCAGTACACCGCGACGTGAATGCTCTTTATGTTTCCGCGCTCAACCCATCGCTGGCTGACGCGAGAGGCGATGTAATGGTAGGCCGCCACGCGTCCTTTGCAGCGCGCCAGTGCTTCGAGCAGGCGCAGTTCATGATCGGTGAGCGGTGCGCGGATCATCGAACGCAACATGCGTTCGTGACGCAGTGCCTGTTCGGTTTCATCGCTACTTTTCAGGATCGCCCATTCGCATCGACGCAATAGCGCCAGAATACGCGCCTTGCCCTCATCCTCTCCCATGTCGCAGGTCAGGATGTCGTCGGCTCCTCTGTTGAGGAAGTCGGCAATCAGAGCGGGCGCGCAATGACTGCGCAACACGACAATGCCTTTGGCCGGAAAGAGCGCGCGTGTTTCCCGGACGATGGTGTAGATGCGTCGAAAATCCTCGCCACTGACCAGCAGAGTGTCGAATTGTTCTTCCGCCTGGGACAAATGGGAGGACTGATCCCTGATGAAGTCGAACGTCCTTACGTTCGGAAAAATGGGGCCGATCCAATCGCGGCGCGCTTGGAGAAAACGATCATGCAGCTCGACAACGCGAAACCGCCTGACTGCGTCATCCGCACAATCCGGCACTCCCGTCGCCCAATCAGTCGCTTCGGTCGGTACGCGCCAAGCAACTGCCTTCGTTTCTCGCAAATGGAGAGAGGTCAGCGACAGCGCCATGCTAGGCCCGCTCCCTTGCGTTGCTAAGGACAAAAGGCGAGATCGCGGACATCATGCGCCGCCGTCCACGTTCGCATAGCCCTGCCTGAGTGCGGTCAGGAAACGACCGAGGGCAGGGTTCGGATTATCCGCACACCAGCAGGCATAGAAGGTCACATTTTCCGAACCGCCAGGCCCGCTCAGATCGCGATATTCGGTGTCGGCGTAGTGGTCGCCCAAGCTGGATTCGAGGGCGAGGCAAATGCCATGTCCTGCTCCCACCATTTGGTACAGAGCCATTGTACCAATGTCCTGAAGGCGGATGTCTGGCTCCGCGCCAAATGGGGACATGCGGTCGACAAGCAGCCCGCGGATCGCTGCACATGGGCCGTGGCGAGAGACCAGAAATGTCTCCTCCACCAGATCGGACCATTGCAGATCCGGCTTTGCCAGAAGCCGGTGTCCGGCAGGCAGGAGAATGACGATCCGCTCGACCCAGAGGGGAATACAGTGCGCCGACATTTGATCGGGACGCCCCCGCAAGATCGCGAGGTCAATCCTGCCCGAGGCCAGCGCATCGCGCATCTGGTCATGTCCCAGTTCGACAGGCTTGCGCACGATGTCGGCGAGGAAACCAGCATCTTCAAACAGAAGCGTGCGCAAGGCACCATGGGCGACAGGGCCATAATAGCCGATCGCGATTTGCCCGACCTTGCCATCGCCGATACGGCGACTCGCTTCGACCAGGGCGTGGAAGTCCGTGACAATCTGCGCGGTGCGGGAGAGGAAAACCCGTCCGGCGGGCGTCGGCGTCCGTCTCTTACCGCCCTGTTCGAAGAGCCGGATGCCGAGCTTGAACTCGAGTTCACCCAACTTCTTGCGCGCGTTGGCCGGCTTGGTTCCCAGTGCTTCCGCCGCCTTGGCGATGCTGCCATAAAAATACAGTGCGAGCACAGCCTCGATTTCCCGGCGCTCGATGCCGGTCCGCACGGGCAGAGGGCTGATCGCCTCTGCATAGTGCTGTTTCCGGCACTTCTTCATGGCCTTGAGGATTTTACGCATGTCCGGTTGACCGGAGCGTTGCCCGTAATTTTCGGCGGATCGCGCGAAAATACTGCCGGGCGATCAAGTCAGAAGTTCCAGAAGATCGCGCGCGCATGCCTTGTCCAGGCAGTAGCTCCCACGCCTCGTTCTGATCCCCTCGGGGTGTCCCAGTTCGCGTAGTCCGGCCCGCGCGTGACAAACGTAGACCTTGATGACGTTGCCGGAAACATTGTTGCCAAGGCTCCCGCCAAATCCGGCATGCGATACATAGATGCCCGGTTGTTCCAGCAGTCGGAGGAGAATACGAACCCCTCCGCGGCTTTTGATGCCGGTCCTTTCGCGAACCTCATCGACATACCAGTTCGGCCGAAACTCGCCTGAAAATGGCGGCTCTCCCGGTGCGAACGCACTGCTTTCGGGCCATCTCGCGGATTTTAGCTCCGCCCCGTCATCCACGCCGGAGACCCGCACCATCGCATGCCGCGAACCGGTGAAATTACGCGCAAGAGACCGTGCGCGAATGCGCATCCGCTTGCATTCCCTGAATAGCCTGCCCGCCCCGGCATATTCAAACGCACGTTCAGCAATTGCGAGGGCATCGGCACCGAAGGTCAGAAGATGAAGACTGTCACGTTCCATCTGTGAGCGCTGGCTCCCACTTCGCCGCGCGCGTGGTTCAGCGACCAAACGCTTCGAGGCGTCTGCGTGTTGGCATGGACGTGTCATGAAAACAGAGCTTCCTGGCTGTCCCGCATGTCCCGCAATATTTCACCAAACCGAATAATCCGCTCCGGATCGTTGATGTGGACGACGGCTCGCGCGAACCCGCCCTGAAGGTAGTCGCGGTAATCGATTTTGCATGTAGATGTATGTTTTCCGATCCCGAAGCGGACGCGCAAAAGGCCAATCGGCCTTACCGTGACCAAGCGATAAGCTGTTGCGTGGCCGCATAAGAACAGGATGTTCTCGGTTGCTCCAACCACGGACGGTCCGCCATCGATCCAGCCATGCAGATAACCATCTCTTGGCAGGAGTGTCGCAACAGCGTGCTCCAAACTTTCGAGGTGCTCGCGCCAAATCAACGCGCGCAAGGGCTGGGCGAATATTCGAAGATAAAGGGTATGGAGACCTGCACCCAGCAAACTGGCAAATAAGAGCATCAGCACAAAGGCAAGGGGCTGCGAAAAGACCTGGAACGGAAGAATCAATGGGTCGATCACAGGTCTCAGCGTCAGGACTAAAGCGCCAATGACGACATAGAGCGATGCGGCAAGCAGACATTCGACTGCTTTCCAGGCGAAAACGGCTGGACGAACCCGCCTGGCAAGTCCCCACATAAAACCGCGATTGAAGCGGTTCCATCGAACATCGAGCGAGGGGTCATGGCTTGGCGGGCAGAATGGCGGCGGTCGCTTGCCGCGAAGGTTGAGGAAATTCATGGACTGTCGCCCTTGGCAATACTTGCCTGACCTGCAGCTTTTCGGCCCGCCGCGTATCCTGCGTGGACGGGCAGCGCGAGTTGGGCGAGAAGCGCCGGCGCGAAAGCCGAGAACGGGTTGCCGGCCGTCACCGCGCCCCATCCCCGACACGCAATCCGACAAAACAGGCGAATTGGTGGCTCTGCGCCGTCCTGCACAGTTGCTCGGCATGTGCACGATCAAGATCGTTCAAGCGAAGACGTACAACAGAACCAGCATTGATGAAGGCTGGGCCGCGATCGCCGATCACGCCACCAAGGCTTGCGCCTATTCGCGCCCAAGCCGAGCGCGCGAGCGGCTGACTGGAATATGCACCGAGTTGCACATAATAACTCCCACCAGTAGGGGGTCTGGTGGCAGTTCGTGCTGACACAGCGGATGACGGTGCCTCACGTTTCGCGAGAGGCCGCGGAGAGACCGCTTCGACGGTTCTTCCCGTCAATTGCCGGGACTGCAAAGCGACCAATCGGGATTTGCCCTGCTCAAGCTGGGCGGGGCTGAGGTAGGAGATCATTTGAGCAAGGCTGGTTGAAGCAGCCGAAAGGCCTGCATCCGCCGCGATGTTCAGATAGGCATAGGCGAGCGGCCAGTTCTTGTCCGCCCCATCACCATTGAACAGCGCGATACCTGCGGTGTAGGCGGCGGCGGCCTCACCCCGGTCAGCGGCTTTCCTGAGCCATGGCAAAGCGGCCGACTGGTCGTGCTTGAAAAGCAGCCGCCCGTAGCGGCTTTGGGCTTCGAGATCGCCGGCTTCGGCAGACCTGCGATACCAGGTTTCGGCAAGTTGCTTATCCTCTCCGACACCTCGGCCGTACTCATAAGCGATGCCCAATCGACGCTGCGCGACGATGTCGCCTTGCTCTGCCGAACGCTGGAGGCTGGCAATCGCACCGTCCGTATTGGCAGTCTGGGGCCGTACCGGTCCGGCGCCGGCAACAGCGGGCGTGAAGAGCGCCGTAATGGCGATACCGATTGGAAGGCAATGACGTCTCACCGACGGGAGGCTCCCTCGGGCTGAGTGAAGGGCTGGAGTCTGTTGCGCCAAAGATTCATTTCTTCCGGCCCGCCTGCGAACGGGATGGCGATGGCAACGGTGCTGTGGCCCGCTTCCGGTCGCACCAGGAGACCGATGCGTGCGGGACGGGCGAAGGAATAGGCAAAGAGGGACAAGAGCTGGCCAGGGACCATTTCCATCGGAACAAATCCGGTTGCCGAGCAACAGAGCCATGCCCTGTCTCCGGAAAGAGCGATCGCGCCCGGGCCGTCATCAACCCAGCAGTGCGTCCTGCTGGTGTCTGGGATGGCACTTGCCATTCTCTCGATCCTGTTCAATGCTGGACGCAAGCACAGCATGCGTAGCCGCATTCGCGACGTTGCTTCGGTCACGATAATCACGAGCATCAGAGCCGCGAGAAGTGCCGTAAGCCCGACAAGCGCAATCACAAAACGAACCCAGCCCATGTGATCGAGCAGAAAGGACAAGCCGGTCATGAGGGCCAGAATTGCCACGATGATGGCGATTTCGATGCAGCGTCCCAGTCTCACAAGCATCAACAAGAGACGATCGGGCGAATGGCTGGTCATGGCTCAGCGCCCCGACTTTGCGACATTGGGCTGCGCTAGCTCCAGATGCTCGAGACGATCCATGACCTCGCGTGTCAGATCGACGCCCTGCTCAATGATAACCACACCATCGGCAGGCAGAACCAGACTACAGCCCCGTTGCCTGCCCACGTCTTCGATCACAGGTATCGCAAGAGCAAGGACTTCCGCCTTGAGCTGCTCGTTCAGCATCGCGAGCGCGCGATTGTCGGCTTCGATCTTGCGCTGGAGGGCAAGACGTCGATTGGCGATATCTGCCTCCTTCGCACCGGCGACATTTGGCGGAAGCGAAGACTTGAGGCTCGCCAGCATGCGGTTGTCAGACTCGATCGTTGTAAAGGCTGCATCACTGGCCGTTTGCGCGGCCTGCCGCTGGTGCTGGAAACGGTTACCCCGCTCTTTTGCCGGCACTGAATTGGTAACCAGTGCTATGCGATCGATGACGCAGACGCGGGATGCTGGCACGGAGGCAGCGCGGACCTCCGTGCCAGCGAGGGTACCGGATAATGCAAGCAGGATCAGAACACCGTAACGGGCCGTCGCCCGTTCGGTTGGCGCCTGATCAGGGGCGTTTTGCTGCATTGACTTTCCGGCCCTGTCAGAACTGGTAGCCGACCCCGGCCGCCGCCCCGACCGTTCCACGGCTATCGATGGTACCACCCATCTTGACGACCGTGTGATTGTCGAAAGCGCGCGACGCGGAAAAAGCGAAAGCAGACTGATCGCGATAGACGCCGAAACCGCCGGCGATCATCGTGTTGCCAGCGCCAAAGGCCTGCGGCATGGCTGCAAGCGCCATGGCGGCGGAAGTTCCGGCAGCCGCATCGCGGCGAACCTTGTCGAGGTCGAAGCTCAGTTCCGCGATGCGCAGATCCGTGTAAGCGTTGGCCGAACTCAATGTGGAGGCGAGCCCTTGCTGGAGCTGCCCGAGATTGACCGCGTCTGTAACGCGCGTGGCAGCTGCGACATTGGTGATCTGACGCTCGGCCCCTGCTGACCCGACCGACACGACATTGTCACGGCCATCATCGAGCGAAGCATAGCCCAGAGCCACTGAGTTATTGCCAGAGGCAAGCGCATTGGTTCCTAGCGCGGTAGCATTGGCACCGCTGGCAGATGCGCCGAAACCGCCTGCGACCGAATTGACCCCGGCCGCTGAAGGCGCTGCATAGCCGCCGCTATTATTGGCCCGGAACGGACCGGCTGTCCCGTTATCGAGAGCCGCAATCTGATTGGACTGGGTGGCGATTTGAACTGAATTCGCGGCAACCTGAACATTGGTGGCGTAGAGTTGGCTGCCGTTTACGGCATCGGTCGAGCTTGTCGAAACCGTTCCGGCCGCCACGTTATGCAACGCCGCCGCACTGCCGCCAGGATTGAAGGTCACGCTCCCATGCGTGGCATCGTCGTATTGCACGGAATTGGCAGAGGCCGTACCGATTGCAGCCGTAAGCTGAGCCACGTTGACAGCATCATTCGCGGCAACGCCAGCAGCAACTCCGGAAAGGACACGGTCTCCGGCCGTCCCGGCGATGGAGATGCTCGTGCCGCCGGTGGCTGCGCCGATGGTGATCTGTCCATTACCCGGCGCGCCGCCGATCTGCTGCACAAGACCGATAGTGCCATTTGCAATGCCAGAGGACAAGTTGGCGATGTCGCCGGTGTTGGTCGTGACCTGCGAACTCACCTGATATAGCTGTCCGCCGTTAACCGCATCGGTCGATCCGGAAGCAACGGAGCCATCGGCAACATTGGTGAGCGTGGCCGCGCTTCCGCCCGGGTTGAGCGTCACGCTCCCATGCGTGGCATCGTCGTAGTGGACTGCCGAGCTGTCGCTCCCCGCCCCTGTCGGGATGGCGGCCAGCGCCGCCGCGATGGTCGAATACGTGCCGCCACCGGTGCCGGCCTGGAAACTGCCACCGGTAAATGAGCCAGTCGCCGCGGTATAGGTCGTGCCGCCACCGATGACGGTCGCAAGGCTGCTGCCCTGGTTGGCTGCAATCGTATCGAGTGCGGTGAAGGTGTTTTCCACACCGGTATAGCTTGTGCCGCCAATCGAATAGACGGGTGCCGAAAGAGCGCCGGTGGAAGCGGCGAAAGTCGAACCGCCTCCAAGCGCCTGTGCCGTCGCCGCGCCCAGAGTTTCGGTTTTGTCATTCACGACCGTCAACTGGGAGACAGTGACAGCATCGGTCGCATCGGCGCCATCGGCCAGATTGGTGAGACGACGGGTGACGCCATTGGCAGCATCGCCGATGGACACTTCGCTCCCCGGAGCCGCGTTGCCGGTAAGGTAGCCTGTGGCAGCCGATGCCGAAGCCGCGGTTGTACTGGCACTGCCCACCGCGATACTATCAGCATAGAGCGCCTGGCTATCGCGTCCAAGCGCGATAGCATTATTGGCCGATGCCTGGGCATTCGAACCGATCGATACGCTGCTGTTTGCGACAAGCGATGCCGAACTGCTGCCTTTGCCGGCATTGTAGCCGATTGCGATATTGGCGTTGCCCTGAACATACTGCCCCGCTTGCAGGCCCGCGGCGTAGTTACCGTCACCGACGACATAGACGCCTGCGCCAGGGCCAACGCCGGTGTTGTAGTTTCCGGTGACATATTGCCCTGCGGAAACGCCAAAGGCGTTGTTGTACTGCCCATCCACATACTGCCCGGCGACCGCGCCGACCGCCGTGTTCCAGCTATTGGTGGATTGGCTGCCCGTTCCCGCACCCGATCCAATCGCGGTGGAATTCGCGCCAGCGGCGTAAGAGGTCGTGCCTAGCGCGGTGCCTGCCGTACCATCAGCCTGAGCGTGATCACCAACCGCCACCGAAGTATTCCCGGAAGCCGATGCCCCGCTTCCAGCGGCGAGAGCCCCGCCGCTTGTCGCCGCGCTATTGGCGCCAACAGCGATCGCGCCGACACCATTGGAGGTCGCATTGGAACCGATCGCAATGCCGTTCGTATCGGTGGCTGTGCCGCCCCCCGCCATGTACTGCGCGTGCGCAGGACTACAGACGGCGAGAGCGACGCCCGCGAGCAAGAGAGATCGGCGCGACGACCGGGCCAGAGCAGAAGACATATGAAGCATGAAAAATCCTCCAAACAATAGGGACCGGTCATCCGACCTTCGGCTCAGCGGTCCTCGAAAATGGCTGTGACTCGTCCGGACCAAAGACCCTGGGCTTCGAGCAGGCTCAGGTCCGCCTGATCGGCGGCGATCACGAGTTCGAGTGCAGGATTGCCCGTAAGGTCGATCGAATTGCCCGAACCGGCGATGAGTTGCGGCGTGCGACTCACGCCGTTGACCGCGACGACCGTGGGCCAGAGAGTTACGGTCTTGCCGGTTTTCTGATTAATGACCGAGTAGCCGCTCGGGATGGACAGACGATAGGCCGCCGCCGCATCGCAGCCCCAAACGCGCACGGTAATGCGCTGGGCCGATCCCGGCGTAACCGAGCCGCCCTGCCGCACGGCGAAACGCTGTGACACCTCGGTGTTGAGCATCTGTCCCAAGGCGATGTCGCCAAAGGCGCAGTGCTCGACCGTCTCGGCCGAAGCCGATCGGTGGATCAACAGAGCTGAAAGCAGCGCAAGGGCCGCAAGGGGCAGGCCGCGCCGGGTCACTGGACGGTCCAGCTTACGAACTTGCGGTCATCGGGCCGTCCGCTCTTGAGATCAACCCTGGCATCCGGGCCGTTGACATACATGACCTCGATCCGGTCACCGGGTTTGAGGCTCATGCCGAGATCGACGGACTGTCCGGGAAGGACATAGCCGACCACCTGGTTCTTCTCGCCCGCCGGTTCGTTGACCCCGATAGCGACGATCCGCTGATAGATCGCGCCGGGGTTGCGCAGGGTCAGCAACTGGCCGGGTTCCTGCATACCGATGGCCTTTTCCCGTTCGGTCAGCGGAGGGGCGTTGCGCACGCCCTCGATCGCCATCGGCGCAGGCTGCGCGGACTTGGGCGCGCGCACTATCATCGGCACGGAAGCCTGTGGCTTCAAGCGCAGCGCCATGGCAGGAGCATCGTCGGGCGGCGGATTGTCGGTGCCGTCGGCGCGATCGAACTCGCGCAGGATGATGCGGTAGTCGCTCTCGTGGTCCCTCGGCAGCGACTTTGCCGCCTTGATGGTCACGCTTTTGCGCGAATCCGATCCGATGCGCACAAGTTCGGGAAAGACCGTGAAATCGTCGGTCGGCTCCAGCACATACATATCGTCGCCACGCTGCGTCCACTTGTAGACGCGCACCGAAAGATAGGTGGGATCAGCGCCGTGCAGGCCGATCAGCGGATAGGCGACACCCTTTTCAAAGTCCTCGGGCGTTTCGGCGACGAGCGTGTTCTGGACGGTAATAGCGCCATAAGCCGCGCTCGAAAGCAGGATCGCCCCGCCCAGCGCGCCGAGCAGGCCGCGATGGAAGCCGGCGGGCCGGACGACATGTCGGAGAAGACGGGAGAGCATTGCGATCCTTTCTATTGGGGAGATGCGGAGGCGAGTGCGGAGCCTGAAGACGCGCGGCTTTCGGATATTCGGTCAGGTTCGGCGCGAACCGCATCGTTGCTGGCGACCGGCGATCCATCGGAATCCGCTTCGCTGATCTGAACATAGGGCAGGCTCGGCGGCTGCTGTTCGACCGGGACCGGATTGGTAGGCGCCGCAGACGGAGCGGCGGGAGCGCAAGCGATGTCCTTCACCTTGCGCACGAAAGCATCGCCCGGCCCGGCAAGGGCGGCGCGCATAGATTGTTCAGAGATCGTGCAGGCGCGCACTGCCTCGCCGCGCTGCCATGAGACAACGATACTGTGCTGAACCTTGCCAAGATCCTCGACGTAGAATGAGCCATCCGGTTCGACGGGAACCTGCGTGCCATTGATCTCGGCATAAGGGCCGGCTTCCAAGGCATCGGCGGGCAGCATCGGATAGAGACGTGCCGGCGCGAGCTGCTGCGTCTTCACCGGGACAACATAGCCACGATAGGGATGGACGGTGCCCGGCATGACGTTATCGGGCACGATCAGTCCCAGTGGCACATTGGCATCGTTCACCCGCGCGCTGTTGGGGCGATAGACGAGCGGGTTTGGCAGGATCGCATAGCCTTGCGCATCGGTGCGCGTAACGGGTTTGCTGTAACCGCCGAGATAAACGTCTTCGTAAGGCAGGGTCTGCGCCTTCAGCACGACGATGCTGTCGTTGGTCGCCTTGCCGAGCACGGCATGGCCATCGACAAAAGCAACCGATCCGCGCGCCATCAGCGTGCCATTCACCCCAGCATCGGGGCTGCGGAAGGCAGAGACGGAGGTGGAAAGATTGGAGAATTCGCGGGAATATTGCGCGGTGCCATATCCCAGATTGTCCACGGTCAGATTGTAAGTGTCGGCCTGGCTCCAGCGATCGCCGGTGCTGCCGTTGATCGACAGCGAGTAGCGATCGGGGCTGATGCTTTCGCCATCCTGGCGGTCTGTCTGATAGGCTAGGGTTGCGCGCGAGCGGCCGCCAAGCGGAATGGACCAATAGACATTGCCGCTGAGCGTGCTGGCTCCATAGCCGTTCTCGCCCGCGCGTCCGAACAGGCCCCAGTTGCCCCAGCGGCCCAGCCCGCCATTGACCTGCACTTCGGCGTAGCGGGTCGCCTCGGGCTGGCCCACATAGCTGGTGGAGCGCAGACGCAGCGATCCGCTGACGCCGGTCTTGAACAGCGGCCCATCGATATAGAGCTGGATATCTTCACGCAGGAGCGAACCGAGCAGCGGCGCACCGCTATAGGTCCAGAGCGCCGCATCGGTACGGATGCCGTCATAGCCCCCGGCGATAATGCCACCGCCGCCGTAACGCTGATAATCGGCGCCGAGCGTGACCTTGCCGAACCGACGCTCATAATATCCGCCGACTGCCCAGCCATCATGGCTCTGCGCTGCCAGATCGAAAGCGGGATTGAGCTGCCGCCGCTGCCAGGCGCCGTTGATGCCGATCACGCCGAGATCGTATGGCAGGCGCATGTCCGCACCGGCATTGAGCGCGATGCTGTGCGGCGTGGCGGTCAGCGCGGCTTCGACCGTCGCCGCATCACTGATGCCGTAGCGTCCGCCAAGGTCGAGCGCGGCGACATGGCCGCCGCCCGCCGTCATCATGCGGCCCAGTTCGACATTGCCATCCCAGGTGCCGGGCTTGAACATCGCCTGCACGCGCGAAGACCCGATCGGCAGGTTGAGCGGCGTGACCCGGCCATCGAAGCCGGCGATCTCAATCTGTCCGCCCTGTGGCAGGCTGGCGAAGATGGCGGGATCGATGTTGTACGGCCCGGCGGGCAGCGGGATCTGCTTGAGCACGGTGCCGCCAAGTCGATATGTCAGCACCCCGGCGGTGGGATTATAGCCGGTGATCTGGCGCGAGAAGCTGGAACGGACATTGCCCTGATTGTCGAAATTGTCGCGCGTCAGGCTGAGACCATCAATCAGGCTGCCGCTCAGATAGCCGCGCTGGCGCATCGAAGTGCGTCCGATGGCAAGGCTGAGCCGTTGATCGAACCAGTTGCGCCGATAGGCGGCATCGGTGACGATCAGCGTGGTGTCGCCGCCCTGGCCGATCGAAAACAGGTCGTTCCACGTGCTGCCAAGGCTGCCGGAGCCAGAGGCGGCATGGCTGATGACGGCGCCCAGATCGAAGGCATTTTCCTCCAGCCGGACACCGCCGCGCAGACTGGTGGTGAAGGAAACATCGCCTGAAACCAGCGCCGAGTTAAAATCATAGTTGAAAAAGCCGAGATTGGATGGCGTGATCTCGGGCACCAATGCCGGTTCGCTTGCGCCATACAGGCTGGTGCGGCGAAAGGCTTCGACCGGAACCGAGAGGCGGAGCGTATTGCCCTCCTCCGAGGCCTTGCTGGCTGGAACCGCACAAAGCGCGCGCCCTTCGCGTTCCACCAACCGGGCGCAAGGCAGATTGATGGCATCCGCCATCGCGCGTTCGATGTACCACACGCTGCCGACCTCAATCGCGACGCCCTGGCCCTGAGGCTCATCGTTGATGACGATATCGCGCCGATAATCCTCGATGCTCTGCCCGCTGCCGATCGCGGGATCGGGCGCTTGATCGACATTCCAGGCCGAAGACCGCGCGAAAGCCTGCGACGATAGCGCCGAACTGGCGATCAGAAGCGCACAAAACCAATGTCGCCGAGAAGTGCGCACGCCGCCCCCTTGGAGTTCTGTTATCGTGATGAAGGGAAAAGAACCGCCGCCGCCAAAGGCAGCGACGACGGTTCCCAAGAGATCAGTAAGTCAGCACGGCGCTAGCCGCACCGGTGTACTGGCCCTGCACCAGCGCAGTGGCTAGCTGAGCTGCGGTCGGGTCGCCTGCGGCAAAGAAACCTGAAACGACCTGCGCGGATCCAGTTCCAGTACCCGACAGCGTATTCGCAGGCGCGTTACCAAGCAGCCATTTGCCAGCCGCAGCACCATCCAGTGCGGAAGCATAGGGGTAGGCAACAAATACGGCGGTTTGAGACGGATCGTTAACAACCACGCGATTAGCGCTCGCCGTGCCCTCAATGGCGAGCGTCCACGCCGTGCCGCTCGGGCAAGTAACCGAGGCCAACTGTTTAGCGGTATCAGTCCCCGCGGTATACGCACTACTAACACCCTTGCCCTGTCGATCGACATAAGTCTGCACCGTGTCGCCAAGGGAGTAGGAGCCCAGGTCAATAACGCCCGCCGTTAGCGTGCAAGCTGCGCCCACCGTAAAGGTGAGTCCCGACGACGCTGTGGTCGTCGCAGCCTGCGCCGAGCCGGCGCCAGCGAAGAGCGCGGCGCTCGACAGCGCCGCGAGAACGATTTTCTTCATCATATGTTCGATTTCCTTCAAAGGATGGGAGATCGCTCCCCCTGCTTGGGCAAACCGGGTGTCGCCGGGCACAGATGCCCTGCTTTCGACGCCCGATTGCCCGATCGGTAACGTCGCACCCACAAGCGGCTCCGCGCGGGACACCGCATGCCTCGTGAACTGGCGGCTGCTCATGCCAGCCACCACCACAGCGCGGCGATGCCCACCCAGAGCAGCAAGCTCAGTGGAAGAGCGAACAAGAGGCCACGCATAAAATTGCCGGGACATTCGACACCGTCGATGTCCTCCGAAAAAAGATGACAGGCCTGAGCCTCATCATCCTCGCCGACACGCCAGGGTGAGACGCGCTCGCTCATGCGAAATGCATCCACAGCGCCAGCCCGGCCGAAAAACACAGCGCCGCGCATGACGAGAGCATCACCGGCCGCACGCGCGATTCCACACGCCGCTCAACCTCTATCGCCGTCAGCAGAAAGCCGGGGATCGGCGGCGGAGAATTCGCTGCGCCCGCTTCCTCCCCCGAAGGCTCATCTGCTTCCGTAACGTGATGGCGTGTGACACCGTAAGGGCGCGCCAGTTTCGGGTTTGCGACCCAAGGGCCCTGCAGCAGACGCGCCCCGGCCTTGACGGCCAACTCCTGCAAGGATGCCGTTTCGACACCCTCAACCACCACCTGTCGCCCGCGGCATTGCGCCAGTGCGATCAGGTGACGCAGTTCCTCAAACCCGGCATCGCCCGCAGCATCCGTTGCAGTCCGGCGAAGGAAAGCGCCGTCGATCTTCACAATGCGCGGATCGAGCGCGACCACATCGCGCCATGCCGCCCGCCCGGTGCCAAAATCATCAATGGCGATCGTGCAGCCCAACCGGCGCATCCGGTCCGCGAAGGCAACGGCCAGGTCGATGCGTGGGAAAGCCGCGGTTTCCGTGATCTCGATAACCAGCCGCCGGGCAATCTCCGGCGAGCGGGCAAGGTCATCGACAATGGCCGACCACCAGCCATCCAGCACCGCGCTTTGCGCCGAAATATTGCAACCCAGGTTCAGCCCGGGTTGATCGCGAAGCTGATCGATCACTTGCCGGACAACCCAGGCATCGATTCGCCGCATCAGGCCGATACGCTCGGCAGCCACGATCAGAGGCGCGCAGGAAAGCGAAGTTTCACTGCCTAGCCGGCCAAGCCCCGTGACCGCGGCATTATCAGCGCCATCCGCGCCAAATGCGAGAATGCGCAGAAGCCCTTCCTGATAGAGCAACGAAGCCGCGTCTTCAGCCTCTGCAACAGGCTGCCAGGCCAGGCAGAGATCGCCTTCCACAAGCGCACAATGTAGCGCGGTCGCGCGCGCCATGTCGGCACGATAGCGCCGGGCCCAATCTTCGCCTTCACCCGGCGCGCCGAGCGTGCCTTTACCATCAAGCGCATCGACAAGGCCGTCGCGAAGGCGCTCGATATCGATGACGGAAATCTGCCCAATCGGGGAATCCAGCCCGCCCGCCGCGCAATTGACCAACGCACAAAATCCAGCGGCAGGGGTGAAATCACATTCCGCCGCATCTTTCGGGAAGATCGGAGCGTGAAGCGCGTCAAGCATATGCCAAACAGCATCTGCCCCGCCGCCCGCCTCATGCCCGTCGAGCAAGACATCGATGCATGCCCCGCCCGCAAAGTCGACGACACCGTCAAGGCCGACGAAAGCGGCTGCCCGCTCATGAACCGTGCGCAGAATCAGGGCAGCGGCGCACTCGCCAAACGCAGCCTTGATATGCTCCAGGTTCTCGATACGCAGCGCGAGTAATGAGGCGCGGGCACAAGGGCGCGCACTGGGGAAAGGCAGAACTTTCCCCATCTCATCAGCTCTGATTGTTGCT
>ERZ781398.2322-NODE-2322-length-16318-cov-4.363894_pt1 | contig 16318 bp, 24 predicted proteins | sample MGYA00433077_ERZ781398 | MGnify/ENA primary metagenome ERZ781398 (study PRJEB29847, sample SAMN06458254) | wastewater metagenome | isolation source: Wastewater bioreactor | place: South Africa: Cape Town | study: EMG produced TPA metagenomics assembly of the... | reverse complement strand
AGAATTTCTAATTGGATTCGATTCAACTCCACATGATTCATTAAGAATACCAGCACCACTATCTATCAAAATATAATACTCCTCACCCTAGAATGAAACATATTGTTGAAGTGATGTATATTTTCAAACTGAATAACCTGTTGCCATATAGTTTCAGTTGTAAAGAATGTAATCTGTCGTGATTGATAAATAATGCGACTATCCGTAGCAACATCGATCCGTAGAACTTCTTGATTATTATTACTTTGAAAAAAGCGAATATAAACTTGATTAGCACGACTTGGCCTGATAATATTTCGATCAAAAACAATGGTCCACGTTGAATGTGTAGCAGATACGAGACCAAAAGGTGCCATTTGTATGATTTCTGGTGGTTGAATATCTACTTGAAATGTGAGACAAGATTGTACACCCGTTCGCTGTCTTGAATCGACTGGTGTTAAACATAATTGATGAATACCATATTGATCTGGTGTTGGCGTCCATGTTATTGACATTGTATACAGATTTCGATCGATTAAATCACGAATTATATTTCCCTTGATCAGTCCAACTGGTGATATAGTTAAAATATCTTTCAAAGTAGTAGTTGTATTTGTACACGGAATACGTATATGTGCATTCATGGAAAATGTTGTATTCGATTTAATACCGATACATGAATCCGGTGCGCGTTCACCAATGTATTCAGGTAGTTTAGTACAATTGTCATCAGTAGTAGCAGTAGCGTTCACAATATGAAAGAGAAATTGAAGTGGAATAGCAGAAATAACTTTGTTGCTCGCATCGAAATCTTCAATAACTAAAGCAACAGCTTGATAACCAAGTTTAGTAGCAACATATGTTAATTCGCAAGGATTTGCCTGAAGAGCACCTTTTGGTGCACACACACTTCCACATTCTGTAGTTGCATTTCCCCACCGACAACGTAGCACATCACCATCACTATCAGCCATAGGTATATGAATGACATGTGTTTTGCCAAGTTCAACTTGTACAATTGGATTCATTGTTGTTTTAGGAGAATTATTTAAACTATTAAAATATTAATACAATTCTATGATGAAAGAAAATGATACAAATAATCACTTACGTTCCATCAGAACGTTTATGTGTGTTGATAAGAAATCTTAATGACCAGGTTGATGCTGAATCTGGTGGTAACAGTGGAATCCAACAGCAACTTGTATAGATATATTCTATTTTATCATTTACTGGTAATACAGCAGTAATCGAACTTTCACCAGTACTATATTGAAATTCTGCACTGTAATCTGTACAACGCACAGATGCATTAATCGCTGGATATGCTCGCAGTTTGTTCTGAGCATTAACAACAGCTGCCAACACATTCTCTCCAATCACATTACCAGATACAGGATTCGTATTGTTACAAAAATAAGTCGCACGATTCCATGAATGTCTTTGTGTTATGAGTACTGATACATTTTGTCCATTTACTATCGTTGCATTAGCATTATTACGAATTGAATATGATATTGTACCACCCCTAAAATTCATATTTTCTTTGTTTTTGAACATTATGAAATAATAAACTCGGTTACCGATAGTGAGATGCATCGACAATTTGAACAAGTATCAAAAGATACAGTAAAAACATTTCACAAAAAAACTTCGACCAAATAGAATTCACTTCTGATTGATATAATTATTAGTTTAAATATCCTACTGAAGTAAATATTGAATATTTTTTAATCGGATCTTCTGATAAGTTTGTTTTTTTCATGATCGTATATCAGGAAGAAAAATAAAATCGAGTCATTTTATTTTATTCATTTGAGTTTAATATTACTAAATCAACGTGATTATTTCGATATTCTTTCTTCTTTTTACTTAAAAGAATAAAAAATATTTGCTTTCAATAAATCTAGTCTGTACAGAATAAACCTTTCTATATCATTTAACAAAAATAAGACTCAAAGATTGAGTTAATCTCTTTAAATAAATTCCTTCTTCAAATTTCAAATAGAATTCTTATTGAAGAAGTCGATTTTGTTCTTGTTGTGAAGAAGAATGTACGTTCTTCTTCTTTTGTGTTCGATATCGTTCATCGACATAAATCAATTCAGCTGAATCATTACTCCATCCATCATCACTATCATAATTCGTCGATAGATCGGTATTTTCCATGGCTGTAGTAACTTGTTCTAGTGGTATAAAGAATTGATTCGGTCGAGACGATGCCGATGATCGATTGTCATTGGCGATTTTCAATCGGCTTATAGAAGTAAATGGATATGTTTGATTAGATGTTTGATAAGGCGAACTTCTTTGAGAACTAAATCAATCGAAAATATTTTTAAGAAGAAAAAAAAAGTGTTTGTGATTTGTACCGTTGTGAAGGAATGACGTATCTTCCATCGAGAAGTTCTTGATCGCCATTCGTTTGTGATTGATGTATTTGCGGAAATTTGTCATCGGTAAAACGAAGAGGTGTTGTCGATGACGATGATGACGTTTCATACGGGTCAAATTGTTGTGATCGTCTTGGAAATACTCGATTGTATTCTAATCGATGAGTATTTTTTGGAATCAATGGTTGATTTCGTTGTGTCGGTGGACGAATGATCGGGACGTTTTGAGGACGAGTTTTGAGCTTTTGATTGAAAACGAGAGGTATTGGTCGACGAATGATGTTTGGCTTTTTGAAATTTGTATCGAGTGGATGTTCGCACTCAGATTGATGATAACGAGGAGTACTTGTGGCGAAACTTTCGAGAGATTCGTATCGAACTTCGATTTTTAACGGTTTTCGAGGATCATCTATTTAGCAAATGATGAAACATTCTTCTTTTTGCGAAGAAATTCAAATCTACTTTTATGATAAACTCCTTGCTTTTTATCTTTTCGTTTTATTTCCAAAGTCTCTTCGTTGGCTAAGCCAACAGGATTTTTTTTATTCCGATGAGTTGGTGGTAAATATGTATTTTCTATTTGATTGTTTCGATCTGAAACAAACAAACATCATCATCCTATCGAAATAAACAAAATTCCTACGTAATTGTTTTTGTTTTCGAAATCGAGATTGATTTGCTTTGGAAGGCAACACCGGTGAATTGTCGAATGGATTTGATTGTTGATGAACATCTTTGCGCGAAAGATATGCTGGATGTTGTCGTTCAATAACCGATCGATTGATATGTGCTCGCATCTGTTCAGGATTTGGATAATGACCAAGTATTGTAATAGCTTTGCTTTTCATTTGCTGTCGTTGAATCGGTTCATCGTGAACAGACAAACGTGTCGATGATGGTACCGATACTGAAGGTTCGACGATGATATTTAATTTCGTCCCTTTTCGAGAAGATTTCTTTGGTTTTGAAACGAGATTTGTTAGATCAATGAGAGATGGTGGATCAATAGATTTTTTTGTAGTTTCTGGTTGTTGTTCTTTTGAAGCGAGATTTTCTTTTGAACAACGACGTTCTAGGTTTGTTTCATCGATATTTGAATCCTCATTCAATGCACTTAAACGACGATGAATTGGCAGTTGTTGTTGACAATTTTGAATTGATGAGCTTGTGGATAAAGAAAAATCGAGACCTGAATCGATGGATTCCGTATGACTAGTTCGTTTTTCGATTCTATTCGAAGATGTTAATGATACTGTTTCATTGAATGAACTTCGTCGACTATTGATGACAGAATCATTGCCGTTCTTTTTTCTCAATCGAGTAGTTAATAATGGTTGAGTGATAAGAGTGACATGTTTACTTCGATTGAATAGATCAGCATCTCCATTTGTTTGAGATGCTGATAACATGGAATCTTCTATTTGATCGTCGTCGTCGCCACTATCGGATAACGGCGTGATTATGCAAATAGATCCCGTAAAATTATCAAATGAAATGTTGGTGATTCGAGGATCTAAATTGACATTAATGAAAAATAACGTTTGAATGAAAAAAAATCAGGAAATTAAAAAGCATAATGTTATTTTTTTTTTCTTTCAAAGAGAAATGATTTCATATTAGACTTCAGTTTTTTTTTCTCTGTCTCTTTCGCTTTTCTTTCATTGACATTCGTACGAAATCCTTCACTTTTGTTAAAATCTGCACAACTGTCAAAAGTATTCATTCATTTATTTAGTAAATCACTGTCTGATTCACGTTAGTTTTCCTTTCGAATTAACTGGAAATAGATAAAATAATCAAGAAAACTCTTGTGTACAACATTGTAGTAATCAAATCTATACGCGTAAGTCGGACAATATTTGAACATGAATAATAAAAAGAAAATAGAACGACGTAGATGTTGTCTAATCATGGTGATGATGACGTACCTTTCTGTGATTCGATAGGCTTCATTACTTCCAAATTGTCACGTTATGTTCTGCTCTTATATGAAGCCTCACAAGTAGTTGGATGTTGTTCTTCTTGTTTTCTAGTCTTTCTTCATAGAAATGTTCATCTGAATATTTCTTTTTATCGAATAGAATTAAAAAGAAACGAGGAGAGACAGACAGACATTGAGAAATGAGAGGAAAGAGAAATCATGCAAACGTCAAACCATCGTACACAAAGAAATAGTAGAAGACAAAGAAAAACTGAAATCAGATAGGTGAACATAAATGTTGAGAATAATCATCAATGTTTTATAATCAAATTATGTTTCTAATTTTCTTCGATTTCTTCGTGTTTATTCAACTAGTCTCAATTGACACCTATGGAGAAGAATTTAGTTCAGAGTATTCAATTAGTTCACACGAACTTATGTTTTGTTTTGTTTTCAAATTGTAATTTGAGTTTTTTTTCTCACTCTGTCTCTCGCTTTGAGATCTAATATTTCATCATCATTGTCTCCAGATCGATAAACGTACGGGAAAAAAGTGAAATGGCCTTGTAGTGATCTGATTTTGTCAAACAAATGATAAGAACTTTGACAAACATACTGAATGACAGCAACTAATAACTCATATTTCATTTCTATGACTCTGAATTGATTGAATATAAAGAATTTAATAGATCAGGTTCTTTTTTCTTTGACATGGAAAATATTTACCAAAGGCGAGAAACAACGACGGAGAATTTTTTTTAAAAAAAAGTAAATCAAAGCCTAATAAAACTCTTGAACTGAATGGACAATCTATTTCGTCGAAGATATTTCATCACAACGCGTTGAAATGATGAAATTACTAACAGAACCAAAGAAAACTTGCACAACCTGTTAAAAAAAACAACATAAATTGCTGATAGGCAGGAAAGTGAATCGATCGAGCCGCGATCCAGGAATAACAATTGCCCTTTCCAAATGAGCCAATAGCATATGGACGCGAAATTTCGGTTTCGCAATTTCTGGATTAAATCTATACTCGGTTACTTTTTTCCCCTCCATTACCCTCAAACATTAGTTTCAATCATCGTAGTTTGCGTACATATTTTTACTGCATTATAAATTTCATGTTTTTTTTCTTCGTTCTTCGAGAACAAAATTCAGTGAATCACCGTTATTAAATATTACTATTATTAAACACCAATGCACTTTTTGTCTCGAACTTTACGGCCAAAAGACTTATTCATCATTTTTAGGATCAGGAGTATAAATATCCGATGTTTTTCAACACACCTTCACTCTTTAATCAGTACACAATAAAACGCGATCAAGTCTTCTGACAAATGGCAGCAACATCAGTTGAAACAAAAAACGAAGGCCACTGCGGTGGCGGTCGTCACCGACACGGTCCTCCAACCGAAGAACAACGTCAACAATTCGAAGCCGAATTCAAACAAGCATTTCTCGATGAATATAAAAAACGATTTGGCGATCAATTAATCTCGGCTGACCAAACATGGGAACTCTATCAAGCAATCCAAGAACAATGGCACGCAAAAAAGAAAGAACGTCGTCATTCTCCTCCAGGTCAACATCATGGACCACCGCCACCAGAAGGTGCTCCAGGACATCACTGGCCACCACCGGATTTCGAAGAAAAACGTAAACAAATCACAGCGGAACTACAACAAGATTTTCAAAGCAACTTCACGGCTGCTCATGGTTCGAACAAAATCAATGCCGATCAAGCCTGGTCGTTGATTCAACAAATTAAACAGAAAAAACGTGAGAAATGGGAAGCCAATCGACCAAAACATTGGCCTCCTCATCATGGACCAGGTGGACATCGACGTCACTCACCTCCAAACAATCAATAAACACGAGCAAATCTAATGAACTCGAATCTTCTTTTTTTTTGTAAAATCAAATAAAATAAATAGAAATAGAAATTTTTAGAAACCTCATATCGAAGATTTATTTAGTAAATATATACAAAACAAAACTGAATTATTTCTCTGTTGGACACGGTTCGATTAACGAAACAAGTTGTCGAAATCGTTGTTGTATTCGTTGATCATAAAGACAAGCAAAACCGCCATGTCGAACTTTTTGTTCTGCTTGTCGATTCATATCTCCGATACACGTCCACGGTTGATCATCATCCGTACTAACCAGCCATTTCGAATGATCTTGATGTACAGTAAAATTAAACGACAATTTCTCGATATTCTCCGTATGATATTCACCAGTACAGTTCGATGGCAGATTGATTTGTCTGCCATTCGACCATGTTTCACTTAACATTGACGTACGTAGTGACGGAACAATGAGTTCACTTGACATGTCGATGTTAGCGAGACCGTATTTAGCAAAAGTATGCAGTTGAAATGCTGAGATATTCAAAGGATAGCGTCGTGTATACGGTGGATTGGTGATGTGACCTTTGTTGGTAATGATTCCATTTGAGAGAATAGGATAGCGTTCGGCAGCGGATGTTGTTAAACTTGAATTGAAAACTAATGGACGTGTGAAGAGAAAATGAGTCGAGAGTGAATCAATCGAATTCACCGGTGTTGATGTCGAAAGATTCAATGTTACACATAACATTGTTTGACCATAAATACGACCTGAATCAGGATAACCGTAACCTTGTTCAACAATCTGTGGAAATCGTGGTACACTATGAATTAACCAAAATCCCGTTTGTGTTTTCTCTTCAAATGCTAAGACACCTTTCGAATGTCCGTATAACATTGAAATTGGGATGTTTGGTGGTTGATCGTTGTAGAACATGAATGAATAGTCTTTCGATTGATACACCGGTGCCAATGTGAGACCAGTCAGTGAGGATGTGGAATCGATGCCTTGTTTAGCAAAATGCCATTGATCTACCGATGATGAACTATCCAAATAGATGTATCCAGTGCCATTAGCGACGAATGGATCGATTGAATGTGAAAGACGCGGAAGTTTGTAAACAATAAACCAATCGACTGGCTCATTCAAATGATTTCGACAAACACACGAAGATGATGGTGAGAATGTCCATTTCTGTAGAAGTATCCAATAAGGCATACTCATGATGATCAACAAAGTCATACATAGTACAAACAGAGGTACCCACTAAACGAACAACAAAAACGACTTTAAAATCGAGAAAATGTCTTTGTTTTATTACCATTGTTGTGCTTTCTCAGTTAGATATTTTGAACGATATATCAATGTTTTGTTTTCTTATATAGAAAAAGAAAATATTGAACAAATCGGCCGTCGGACAGAAAATGAAATGTGTCCGATGACATGACAACAATTGACGAATGCATGTCAATTGGATATTTTATTTATAAACAAAAAAATCATTTTTAATGAAACTTTTCTTATATGTCGGTGGATCGTAGAGTCGATCCTCGTCGACTTCGCGTCTCGGCACGGGAATTTGTGAGCCTCGTCGCGCGCGATTCTCGGCGAGAACTTCTTTTAAACTCGGATGTTGAGATTGTGAACTGTAACTCGGCGATATTCGTGGAGTATGTTGTTGTTGTTGTTGTTGTTTCATCGTCGAACGACGTGGAGAAGGTGAATCGTACACTTGAAAAGGTTTGACAGTTTGCGAAGGATGCTGAGATCGAACATTTTCCGTATGAATCGGCGGCAATTCAGTGACATACTTACACAGAGAAAAAAACGAACAATGTTTTTTCAAAGCTTGACAATCAAATTTTACTTTTGTTCTCGGTGGAGGCTCGTCGATGATATATTCAATGATTTGTTTTTGTTTTGGTCTCGGATTTTCTTCGTAGATATATTGTGTAACGATAGATGCGGGTGGTGATGGTGCATAGTAAACTTTTCGTACGTATTGTTGACGTCGTCGAGGAGACATTCGTGGCAATTCGATATATTCAACATCGTCATCATATGAACGATGACGATGAGATCGTCGATGAGGCGACTGAGAACGTTTTATTGGATCGCCGTAGAAAGGTCTTTCATCGAGCTGAGAGAGATTATAATCATTTTCATAGGTCGATGGAATATAATACAAAGCTTTATGATCGCCGAAGTCTTTTTCGGTGACAGTATACGGTCCGATTTGACTTCGATTTGTGATAAAACCGGTGTACTGTGGACTAGCTCGTGAATAATAATCCGATAATCTGTAATTTGTCGTCATCGGAGAACAAAAGACAACGCAAGTCAATAATCAAACAAACAAAAAATAATTTTGTAAGACAAGTAAAAGCAAAAAATAACTTTTTTCGATCGGAGAAAAAAGAAAAAAAAATGTCGATAGAAAGTCAATATTAATGAAGATGAAAAATCAACGAATAGCGAAACCAATTAAACAAATACACGAGAAACCTTTTCAATGATTTTTAACAATTCCTTTGAAAAAGAAAAAGAAAATTCGATTTCTTTTTGTTTATTATAAGTTTTTCTTGTGTTGATTCCATATGACAATGCGATTTTTTGGTTTTATCGGCATATAAACATAATCAAAATAGCCCTTAAGTGTTGTCGATAAGCTATTTTAGACATTAATCGCATTCGTATGTGTCTTTCTTAACCTCATGTACTTCAAAATGTAAAATGAGAAAAGAAAATTGTCAAATTCAATCATAAATTTCCTTTCTTTCTTTTCTTTTCTCGTAAATCTCTTTTTAATACTCAGTCTTTTCATTCTCGATACAAAATAAAAAGAACTCAATATGTTCGGTACTCATTCCTATCGACTAAATAAAGATGATATAACATGCAAAACTTCATAAATAATCAATAGTTCTGTTGCTTTTTTTTTCCTCTATCGATAGTCCGTGGGAAGCGAGTTTCTCTTGTTTTTTCTCTCGTTGCTTCGTCAAAGTAATCAACAACATTTATTTGTCGACGAGAAACAGAACGATAGGAGTCGATTTATTTTGTTTTCTTGTTCTGTGCAGATAGAATCTACTCGAATGGCACAACTACAAGTTACGGTGATCGAAGCAAAGAATCTCAAGAAAAAAGATAAACTCAGTGAAAACGATCCGTTCGTGGAAATTTATTTGGACGATAAACATGCCAAACAGAAAACGAAAACAAAACAAAATTCAAAAAATCCAAAATGGAATCAGACATTGTTTTTGTACGTGCAGTGATCTCAGTTTTTCGATTGGAGATTTATTTTGTTGTTTTTTTTTCGTGTGTTTAGTAATCATCTAGTCGGACAAGATATTCTTCATGTCGATGTTTACGATGAAGATTCAGTTAAAGACGAAAAAATCGGCTCAGTTCAAATCGATTTAAATGATTTATATACTCGTGGTCATATCGACGATTGGTTTGAACTAACTGGACGATTTAATTTAACTTCTCATGGACAAATTCACTTAATTCTCGATTTCGAACGACTTATTGTTTAAGAAATAAAATAACCTACAGACACAGAACGAGCAAACGAACTTTTTTCGAGAATAAACATAAAATATCATGATTAAGCTAGCAAACATCTCTAGAAGAAAGAACGATGTTCTTATCTATGTTATTCATATCTAAACAGAAAATTACATTTCATGAGTATATTATCATTCGTTTCGTTTTTATTCGAGTGATATCACAGTAAGACGATGTTTTTAAACGAGATTTTCTTGTTTTCAAATTCATTGTTTCATTCTTTAGACAAAACATTTTACGACGACCTCTAAAACAAAATGGATCAAAAACGAGAATTTCTATTCAAAGTTTTGGTTATCGGAGAATTGGCTACAGGGAAAACAGCTCTTGTCAAACGATACGTTCACAATTTCTTCTCCGAACATTATCGAGCAACAGTAAGAACACAATCGAAATTTCAAACATCGTTGTTTTTCTCCCTCTCATTCATAGATCGGTGTCGATTTTGCATTGAAAATTGTGAAATACGATGACGATACGGTTATCCGTTTACAACTCTGGGTTTGTCCTTTTTTTTTCTTTGTTACTGATAAGAAGTAAGTGACATGTTGTTGTTGTTCGTAGGATATTGCCGGTCAAGAACGGTTCGGTAATATGACTCGTGTTTATTACAAAGAAGCTGTTGGTTGTTTTATCGTTTTTGACGTAACAAGAGGTTCGACATTCGAAGCTGTTACCAAGTGGAAAACTGATTTAGATAATAAAGTTCAATTGCCTGATGGTAATCCTGTTCCATGTGTTCTATTAGCTAATAAAGTTTGTTTTTGAGATGATTGATTTAGAAAAATAACGAGATGATGACTTTTTAGTGTGATTTGGCTAAAGAAGGATTGGTTAACAATGCTCAACAAATGGATGAATTTTGTCGAGAAAAAGGTTTCGCTAAATGGTTCGAAACATCGGCGAAAGAAAATATCAATATAGAAACATCGGCACGTTTTCTTATTAGCGAAGTACGATTCGATTTTTCAGTGCAAAATAGTTGATTGAAAATGAATTCACTCGATATTTTAGATTATGAAACATACTGAACAACTACAACCACGAGCTCCTGGACAATCGGATATACGCGGAGGCGGAATTCATGTTCGTGATCAGGGACCACAGAAACCGCCAGGCAAAAAATGCTGCGGCGGTGGTGATGCCGATGAAAGCAAAAGTTAATCGTGATTTTAACGTCTCTCTTTTTTTCAGTTCATTTCGTTTTTGTATAACTTCATGATATAAAACATTTTTCTGTTCTCTCTCTCTCTCTCCCAAAATAAATGAATAACTCTTCTGCATGAAGATGACAATGATACCGCGCTCTCCACTTCAATGATCAAAACGTCACGGTTCATCCTGCTGTGTGCGACACGAGTCATTTTTCTTAATGATTATTAGAGAATTGATACTCAAACATATAAGTAGGTAATCCCGCTATTTATTTTAACGAATGCTATACAAAAACAAATTTGAATGAATAAATTACAATTATGATGATTCGATTTGTTTCTCATCTCGAGATGAAGTATTATTTCGACGGTATTTTGCACGAGCATTTTGAAACCAAACTTGTAGGACACGTTTTGATAAATTCGTTTTTTCTGATAAATTTTTCAATTCTTTTGCATCTAAAAACACTGGAAATTAATTTTTCATATCGAAAAAACACAAATTCTCCAACCTGGATTATGATTTAAATTGAAATACGATCGAAGAAAACGAAGTTGATTCAGTTTAAAACTCGTTCGAAGACGCTTCTGCTTAGTTTGATAATATCCAATCGATTGATTTTCATCGGTTTCAACGAAATAAATCGGCGGTGAAAACGACGAATGTCGTGTTTCATTCGGTGACGTATTGTAACCTGAATCATCGTGAATCATTTGCGAATTCATCGATTGATATTCGAACAAATGTTCACGACAATAGATTTGATTATCTTTCAAACCGAATTCATCACCGAATTGAAAAGCTATTTGACAAATCGAACATGTAAAACAATCGAAATGATAGACGCCGTCTTCTGTTCGATGAATGAGATCATTTTCTCGGATAAGTTTATGACAACGTGCGCAAATTGACGAGTGTTTTCGTTGGGAAATCGAAGACTCGCACTTGAAATAATCATTTCGACAAAGAACACGACCGTTTTTAGTGAAACAAGTTTTTTCTTGTTCAAGTAAAACTCCACAATCGAAACATTTTAAACAAGACAAATGCCAATGATGATCAGCGAGCATTAAATAATACGGATCTTCAATAAATAAACCGCAGCCAAAGCAGAGCTCGTCGAGTATCGACATCCCTATTCTATAAAAAAAAAACAAAGTAGACAAATGTTCACCGAAAAAGAAAAATTCCGTTTAGCTTTATCTGTTTAAATGATCGTTGCTATTTGACGTTAACTTTACTTGTATTTGAACAATATGATATTATATCTTTTGCTATTACGAATTCAAGAAACAGAAAAGAAGAGAGAGAAGAGAGTGAGACATTTATTTTCTTCTGTTCGAAAAGAAAACAGTAGGGGACACTTGCTTATCTGAACAAATGACATAATCGTGTGACTTAACATCAAATAAATAACGTTAAAGCCAAGTTATGGATCATATTTTAATTTGTTTTCCTTATGTTTTTTTATGAGAAATTCAACACATGGCTTTTTTTTTATTCGACAAATAAAATTAGTTGAAATCGATACTTTCTTATCGTAGAAAAAATTAATTCTGTTACAATCAGAATCGTTAGAAGAAGAAGAGAGAGAGAGAAAACACTTTCATACTGATTGACCAATCAAAATTGCTAAAAACATTCTAATCAGAATCGACCGCACGGCCACAAAAACACATTGATTTCTTTCGTTTTTTCGAAACTTTCTTCTTCTTCTTAAGATCGATCGGATCCCCAAACGATGCACGGCTACCCGAAAGTAATTGAGACTCGTCCCACGTTTTCATTATCTAATCAATAACAATTGGTTAGACTATTTCAAGAATTATACGTTAACTTTTACTTCATCGGTCAGATATTTAAATGCTTCTTCTAAATTATTCTTTCCTTTCGCCGATGTTTCGAACCATTTCACAAAACCTTTTTCTCGACAAAATTTATCCATTTGTTGAGCATTGTTAACCAATCCTTCTTTAGCCAAATCACACTAAAAAAGTCATCATCTCGTTATTTTTCTGAATCAATCATCTCGAAAACTAACTTTATTAGCTAATAGAACACAAGGAACAGGTCTGCCGTTACGTAATTGAACTTTACTATCTAGATCCGTTTTCCATTTAGCAGCACCTTCAAATGTCGAATCTCTTGATGCATCAAAAACAATAAAACAACCAACAGCATCTTTGTAATAAGCGTCCATCAGTTTACCAAATTGTTCCTGACCGGATACATCCTAAAAACCACAAGAAAAACAAACATGTATCACGTATTTCTTATCAGTAACAAAAAAGGACAAACCCATAGTTGTAAACGGACAACCGTATCGTCATCATATTTCATAATTTTCAATGCAAAATCGACTCCGATCTATGAATAAGACAAAACAAAAGCAACAAGTCTTGAATCAATGTTTACTGTTGCTCGATAATGTTCAGAGAAAACATTGTGAACATATCGTTTGACAAGAGATGATTTTCCTGTAGCCATGTCTCCAATAATCACGATTTTTAAAATAATTTCTCTTTTGGCTTGCGTATTGGTCCTTGTTCTTTGTGTAAGTGATTGTTGTGAATTCGAATTAGTAGCAGTGATCGTTTGATTAGTTGATGGAGATTGAGAAATAGTCTTCTCTTCAGCAGGTTTGTTTTCACTTGTGGGATCATCTAAGGTTTCTGATGCTGTTGCCATTTTGATAAAAAAAACAAAAAAAAATGACTCTGTATAATGTGAATAATGTTTCCTATTTATCACACAACAGATAACGTATCTTTACTCTAACCAAATAGTAGTCATGAGATGAATTTTTGAAGTCTATATTAGGAATTATTCAAAGATCGTTATAGAATATACAATCAAGAAATTCTAATTTTAACCATAGCAACTTCGACTGTCATTGGTAGCATCAACTGTTTTATTGATCGTTATATTTGTACGTCGAATTGGTCGTAATTCATCGGGAACTTTCATTATCTTTTAAATGAAAAGAATTCAATAATCAAGAAAGTCAAATTGAAATATTTACTTCATCTAGTAGAAATTGAAATGCTTCTTGAACATTTATATTTTGTTTGCCAGATGTTTCAAACCATTTAACAAAATCTTTTTCTCGACGAGACTCGTCCATTTGTTGAGGACCAGTGACTAATCCTTCTTTAGTCAAATCACACTAGAAATTGAACGCAAAACATTTTCCTTAATTCTTACAAACGAATGAATATTTACTTTATTAGCTAATAAAACACATGGAACAGGACGTCCATTATTAAGACAAACTTTATCGTCTAATTCTGTTTTCCATTTGGTAACACCTTCGAATGTTGAACCATTGGCGACATCAAAGACAATGAAACAGCCAACTGCTTCTTTGTAAAACACACGACTCATCGGACCGAGGCGTCTTTGAGTATAGGTCATATCCTATAGCAACAAGCGCATGTTCATCTCTTATAAATATGAAAAGTATTTGTAACAAACAAAGATCTCTAGACGAATGACTACATCGTCATCAAATTTAATCAATTTTACTGAGTAGTCTCTCCAGATCTAGAAAATTGCAATAAATGAAGAAGGTATACAATTTTGAAATAGTAATAGTTACTCTTATCTGATTGTGATGGGTTTCAGAAAAGTAGGAGTCGACATAACGGGTAACTAGACCTGTTTTTCCTGTTTTCGATTCACCAATAACTAAAATTTTGAAAATAAGCTGCTGTTTTTGATTCATAGTCGCCATAAGAGATATGTAAAAAAAAAGAAGAACTCTTCGTTTTTATCTTTTATTGACATGTTTGTTAATTTCAACATGATATTTTATGTTTATTCATTCTTTCGTTTTACGGTCAATTTAAAAGAAAAAGTACATTTATTTAAATAATAGAACAGCTTTTATCATTATTCTTTGATGAATTTGATCTTTTCGTAGCAACCGTCGTTTTACCGTTGGATGCGTTGACTTCCAAAGTTGGACTTGGTCGTAACGTTTCTGATAGTTTCATTATCTTTCAAACAAATAGAATGAAAAAGCCAAGAAAATCAAGTTCACATATTTACTTCATCTAGTAGAATTTGAAATGATTCTTGAATATTAATATTTTCTCGAGCCGATATTTTAAGCCACTTTGCAATACCTCGTTCGCGACAAAAGTTGTCCAATGCTTGTGAATTAAACTCTGAGTCTAACTCGGTCACATCACACTAGAATTGTATAGAGAAGAGTTTTTTGTGCTATGACGAACAGATACCTACTTTATTACCTAACAAAATGCAAGGAATAGCGTTACCATCAGGTAATCGAACGTGTTTATCTAAAATTGTTTTCCATTCAGTAACTGCTTGGAATGTTGTCTTTCTTGTAAGATCAAAAACAATGATACAAGCAATTGCTTCTTTTAAAATCATATGCATCATATTCATAGTACCATATCGACCGCCACCGTCTATATCCTGTCAGAACAACAGCAACAAACTTGATTCTTATGCGTTGAAAATTATTATTAACGTACCCAGAGCTGTAGGCGAATAATAGTATTATCATTATATTTGGCAGTTTTCAATAACAAATTGGCACCTATCTGGAGTATTGAAATGAATACACAAGAGTTCAAATTAAAAAAACTACCGTTTTTTGACAATGTTCAGGACAAGAATTATAGGCATAACGTGTAACTAAAGGTGTTTTTCCAGTGTATGAGTCACCGACAACTACAACCTTGTAACGGAGTTCTCGTATTTGGTTCATGCTTGTACTTATATCCGGTTGAATCGTATTTGTTAAAACTGAATTAGTAGTAGTGATCGGTAACTTTAATAATCTTTGTGAAGATATTTCGTTTTTGGATACAACGTTGTTTTGAACAACAGAAGATTCGGCTGCTGTTATTTGAACATTTTGTTGCACAACTTCATCTGAAATTACATTCTATGAAATCAATTTTCACAAAAAAGAAAAACAGGAAATACCTGAAAGATATGATTGCTCTACTAAAAGATATTTCAGCTGTTCAAATGTAGGTCGGTCTTGAGGTAATTTAGCCCATGTCTTCAAGATAGTATCCCAATACTTTTGACTACATTTGGCTGGTTTAGGTAAAAATATTCCATCTGTAACATTTTGAATAACTTGAGTATCTTTTTCAGTTTTTGACCAAGGCAATGTTCCTTCCTCAAAAGCTTCCCACATGAGTACGCCCATTGAATAAACATCTGATTTTTCAGTATAAATATCTGGTTGAGAGCTATTTGAGAGAATTTCCGGTGCAGCATATCGAACAGGAACGATATCAAGTGTAGTTTGTAAAGAATTCGATGTTTTCGAATAGAGTTTACTCTGTCGACTAAGTCCAAAATCCGTGACTTTAACAATATTATTCTTTGGATTTTTCTCATCAAAACGAAAAACAAGAACATTTCGACAAGCTAAATCCCCGTGAACAACATGATT
>ERZ781398.2321-NODE-2321-length-16335-cov-5.029361_pt1 | contig 16335 bp, 16 predicted proteins | sample MGYA00433077_ERZ781398 | MGnify/ENA primary metagenome ERZ781398 (study PRJEB29847, sample SAMN06458254) | wastewater metagenome | isolation source: Wastewater bioreactor | place: South Africa: Cape Town | study: EMG produced TPA metagenomics assembly of the... | reverse complement strand
GGGCGATCCATCGTGTCCATGCCTTCCCCTTCAATGGCCGAGCCCGTGCCGACGCTGCTGGGCGTGCCCAAGGCGCGCTGGCGCGTCGCGCTGACGGTGCTGTTGGCGGCGTTTTTTCTCCTCGTTCCGGTCTATGCCTGGCAGGCCGGCGACAGCTACGTGCTGATCCTGATCGGTCGCATCCTGGTGTTCGCGCTGGCTGGCGTGGGCCTGAATCTGGCCATGGGGTACGGCGGCATGGTCAGCTTCGGTCACGCGATGTACATGGGCGTGGGAGCCTACGTGGTGGCCATTGCCTCGCACCACGGCCTGGACAGCGGGCTGGCGCATCTGCTGCTGGTGTTTGTGCTCACGGTGTTGATTGCCGTGCCCGTCGGCCTGGTGGCGCTGCGCACCCAGGGCATCGCCTTCATCATGATCACGCTGGCCTTTGCGCAGATGCTGTACTTCGTCACCGTGGGGCTGAAGCAGTATGGTGGCGACGAGGGCCTGAGCATTGCCCGGCTGTCGCACTTCGGCGCGCTGACGGGCAACAAGACCGCCCTGTACCTGGCGATGCTGGGGGCCCTGGGCGTGGCCCTGCTGCTGATGCACCGTGTCGTGGCCGCGCGCTTCGGGCTGGTGCTGCGGGCCACCATGATCAATGAAAGGCGGGTGCGAGCGGTCGGCACGCAGCCCCTGGGCTATCGGCTGATGGCTTACGTGCTGTCAGCGCTGCTGTGCGCGCTGGCCGGGTATTTTCTGGCCAACCTGACTTCGTTTGCCTCGCCCGCTTACATGGCCTGGACGGTGTCTGGCGAATTGATCGTCATGGTGTTGCTCGGCGGCATGGGCACGGTGGTGGGGCCGGTGGTCGGCGCGCTGGTGTTTTTGCTGCTGGAGGAAGGGCTCAAGGGCCTGACCGATCACTGGCTGGTCATCCTGGGCCCGATCATCGTGCTCATCGTGCTGTTCCTCAAGAACGGGCTCTGGGGCATCCTGTCCGATGCGCCGGCGGCTCGGGGAGGGCATTGAAATGGCGCAGCCACTGCTTTCGCTGCGCGGCGTGGTCAAGCGCTACGGCGCGCTGCTGGTCACCGACCATGTCGATCTGGATCTCGCCCAGGGCGAGGCGCACGCCGTCATCGGCCCCAACGGCGCCGGCAAGACCACGCTGATCAGCCAGATCGCCGGCGAGGTGCGCAGCGACGAGGGGCGCATCGAACTGGTCGGCCAGGACGTCAGCGATTGGAGCGTCAACGCCCGCGCGCGCGCCGGCCTGGGGCGTTCCTACCAGATCACTTCGGTGATTCCTGAATTCACGGTGCTTGAAAACGTGTTGCTGGCCGTGCAGTCGCAGCGCGGTCACAACTATCGCTTCTGGCAACCGGTGACGCGCACCCCCCAGCTGGTGGCCGCCGCCGAGCACTGGATCGAACGCGTGCATCTGGGACCTGTGCGCTCGCGCACGGCGGGCCTGCTGTCCTACGGCCAGCAACGCCAGCTGGAGCTGGCCATGACGCTGGCCATCGAGCCCAAGGTGCTGCTGCTGGACGAGCCCATGGCCGGCCTGGGCCCGGCCGAGACGCAGGAGATGATCGAGTTGCTGCGGCAACTGGGCAGCCGCTATGCCATCTTGCTGGTCGAGCACGACATGCACGCGGTGTTTTCGCTGGCCACGGTGTGCAGCGTGCTGGTCTACGGCAAGGTGGTGTTCACCGGCACGGCCGCCGAGGTGCGCGACAGCGCCGAGGTGCGCGAGGCCTATCTGGGTGACGAGGAGATTCCCGCGTGAGTACCGCTGCGCTGCTGGAGGTCGAGGGCCTGAACGCCGGCTACGGCAAGAGCCAGGTGCTGTTCGGCATGACGCTGCGGGTGGACGCTGGCACCTGCTCGACGCTGTTGGGCCGCAACGGCATGGGCAAGACCACCACCATCAAGAGCATCATGGGCCTGATCGGGCCGACGGGTGGGGCCGTGCGCTGGTGCGGGCGCGATGTCCGGGGGCGGGCGCCACACGCCATTGCCCGGCTGGGCCTGGGTCTGGTGCCCGAAGGGCGGCAGGTGTTTCCCAACCTGACGGTGCACGAAAACCTGGTGGCCACCGCGGTGCAACGCAAGACCGGCGCCGCGGCTTGGACGCTGGAGCGCGTGCACCAGCTGTTTCCGCGCCTGGCCGAGCGCGCGTCCAACTTCGGCAATCAGCTGTCGGGTGGCGAACAGCAGATGCTGGCCATTGGCCGCGCCCTCATGACCAATCCGCAGCTGCTGATCCTGGATGAGGCCACCGAAGGCCTGTCACCGCTGGTGCGCCAGGAAATCTGGTCAGCGCTGCGACAGATCAAGGCCCAGGGCATGGCCATCCTGATCGTCGACAAGAACCTGGGCCCGCTGCTGAGCCTGGCCGACCACCATCACGTCGTGGAAAAGGGCCAGGTGGTCTGGAGCGGCACGTCGGAGGCACTGCGCGCCGATCGGCTTGCGCTGCAGCGCTACCTGTCGGTGGGCGGGGGGCACTGAGCGCCGACTGCTCGGGGCGTGGCGGCGCCAGGGGCGTCAGACGGGTAGCGCACCAGGCCGTCCGCCGCAACGCGGGCAAAAGGCGTCGGCCTCGCGTCCTCGACATGGCCGTCCATGATGTGGCGTACCGTCTCGCCGGTGGCCAGCAGGTGGTCGGCGATGATGCGCCGGTGGCAGCGCCACCACAGGCTTTCGGCGCACATGACGGCGCAGCACTGGCGCTGGCCGGTTGCGCGCAGATGCGCCAACGCGGCGCCAAACGCCGGCTGCAGCGCCCAGTCGGCGTAGTGGTGGAAGCTCTCGTTGTCCCAGCCGCCGTTGACCTCGGGCGCCACACCGGGCTGGCGCCCGCGCCGCCCGCCCAGGTCGGCCATGTGTTCGTAGTCGATGCCCTGCGTGGCCAGCGCCGCCGGCAGGGTATCCAGGTTGAACTGCGGGTTGCTGCGCGAGCGCGGGAAGGCGCGCACGTCCACCAGCCGCTGCACGCCCGCGCCCAGCAGCACGGCGATGAAGTCGGGCAACCCCAGCGCGGCATGGCCGATGGTGAAGAAGGGCAGGCGGGCAGGGCGGGCGTCAGTCATCGAGCAGCGTCAGCACATGGCCCCGGTGCACGGCCACGTGGTCCGTCTTGTCGCTGCGGATCTCGTACTGCGGGTCGTCGGGCGTGGCGCGGTGCGTGTGGCCCTTCCAGTCGAAATCCCGCCGGTGCACCCGGATGATGCGGCCGGTGACGTGGCCGGCTTCGGAGTTCCAGCGGACGTGGTCGCCCACCTTGAAGGTCTGGGTCATGGTGCGTCTGTTCGCAGCGTGTTCAGCGGCATTGTGGGGCGAACCTGCAACGCTGACCGCAGCAGGGTCAAGCGGCCGCGCGCGGGGTGCGTCGCCAGGTAACAAACGCCAGCCGCATCCCATTGCCGGCCACCAACGGCTGGCGCGCCACGGCCTGCCATTCGGGGCCGATGGCGGGGGCGAAGGCGTCACCGTCGATGTCGGCGTCGATCTCGGTCACCACCAGTTCGTCGGCCAGGGGCAGGGCCTGGGCGTAGATCTGGGCGCCGCCGATCACCCAGACCTGCTCCGAATTCTCACATTGTTGTAGCGCCTCGCGCAGGCTGGATGCGCGCTGCGCGCCGATTTCATTCCAATCGCCCTGGCGCGTGACGACGAGGTTGCGGCGGCCGGGCAGGGGGCGAAAACGTGGCGGGAGGGATTCCCACGTCTTGCGGCCCATGATGACCGGGTGGCTGAGCGTGGTGCGCTTGAAGTGCGCCAGGTCTTCCGGCAGGTGCCAGGGCATGGTGCCGTCCTTGCCGATGACGCCGCCGCGCGCCTGGGCCCAGATCAGGCCGATGCGGGGCCGGCCGCTGCTCATCGCTGCAGCAGTTGCTGCGTGGCAGCGACGATCTGGCCGGCGCCGATGCGCGCCTCGTCTTCCAGCACCTGCGCGTAGCCGACCGGGATGCGCGGCGCGCCCAGGCGCGCCACCTTCGCGCCGGTGTGCTCGGCCACGGTGGCGGCGATCTCGGCGCCGAAGCCCGCCACCTGGATGGCCTCGTGTACCACCAGCAGGCGGCCGGTGCGGGCGGCGCTGGCCAGCACCGCGTCGCGGTCCCAGGGCCAGATGGTGCGCAGGTCGATCAGCTCGGCCTGTACGCCCTGCGCGGCGAGCTGCTCGGCCGCCTGCGCACAGGCCTGCACCTGGCGCGACCACGAGACGAGGGTGACGTCGCTGCCCGCGCGCACGGTATGGGCGCGCCCCAGCGGCACCACGGCACCGGGCGTCACGGGGCCGCTCTGGCCCCACAGCTCCTTGTGTTCCATGTAGATCACCGGGTCGCCCGATTCAAGCGCTGCCAGCAGCAGGCCGTGGTTGTCGGCGGCCGTGGCGGGGGTGACGACCACCAGACCCGGGATGTGGGCGAACCAAGCCTCCAGCGACTGGCTGTGCTGCGCCGCCGAGGCCGACCAGATGCCGATGGGCATGCGCATCACCAGCGGCACGCGGCCCTGGCCGCCGAACATGTAGCGGTTCTTGGCGGCCTGGTTGACGATCTCGTCGATGGCGCACAGGGCGAAGTCGACCACGCGCAGCTCGACCACCGGCTTGCAGCCGGCCAGCGCCATGCCGACGGCGGCGCCGACGATGGTGGCCTCGGAGATCGGCGTGTCGACGATGCGGCCGGGGCCGAAGCGCTGCACCAGCGGCTGGCCGGCAGCGTCGCGGTACTGGCCGAACACGCCGCCGCGGCCCAGGTCCTCGCCCAGGGCGACCACGGTGGGGTCGGCGTCCATCGCCTGCGACAGGGCCAGCGCGGCGGCCTGGGCGTAAGTCAGTTGCACGGTGCGGGTGTCCTCGTGGCTGGCGGTCACAGCGGTGTTCTGGGTATCGCGCGCGTTCATGCCCACATCCCCGCGCCGACGGTCTGGATGTCGGTGTAGGCGGCGCCGGGCTCGGGCGGTGGCGCGGCGCTGGCGGTGGCGAGGGCGGCGTCGATCTCGGCCTGGGCGTCGCGCTCGATCTGCTCCACCCGCGCGGCCTGGCCTTGTTCGACCAGCTGCGCGCGCGTGCGCGCCAGTCCGTCGCGCGCCAGTGCGGCCGCCACTTGCGCCGGGTCGCGGTAGGTGGCGGGATCGACCGACACATGCCCCTTGTGCCGGTCGGTCAGCGCGTGCAGAAGGCGCGGGCCGTGGCCGGCGCGGATCTCGTCGATCAGGGTGGCGGCGGCCTCGCTCACGGCCAGCACGTCGGTGCCATCGACCTGCACGGCGGCAATGCCCATGGCCGCGGCGCGGGCGCTGGCACCGGGGCCGGCGGTCATCTTGCCGCTTTCGGTGGTGGCGGAGATGCGGTTGTCCTCGCACACGAACAGCACCGGCAGCTGGTACACCACGGCCCAGTTGAGTGCTTCCATGAACGGCCCGCGGTTGATGGCGCCGTCGCCGAAGAAGCACACGGCGATGGCGTCCTGGCCGCGCAGCTTCAGGCCCTGCGCGGCGCCCACGGCGATCGGCAGGCCGGCGGCGACCACGCCGTTGGCCCCCAGCATGCCGACCGAAAAGTCGGCGATGTGCATGCTGCCGCCCTTGCCGCCGTTGTAGCCGCTGGCCTTGCCGAACAGCTCGCACATCATGCGCGTCGGGTCGGCCCCCTTGGCCAGCGTGTGGCCGTGGCCGCGGTGGGTGGAGGTCAGCAGGTCGGCGGGCTTGAGATGCGCGCACACGCCGGCGGCCACGGCCTCCTGCCCGGTGGACAGGTGCAGCGGCCCGCGCACCCGCGCCGGCTGCGCCGTGGCCGACTGGCCAAAGGCGGACACACCGCCCTGGCTGGCGGCTTCGGCCGCGTCCTCGAAGGCGCGGATGCGCACCATGGTGCGGTAGAGGGAGAGCAGGTCGGTCATTGGAATACTATTCATTCAATAGCAGTTTGCGCTTGCTTGGCGGGCGCTGCAACCTGATTTGTTGTTGAACACCCGAACGCAGAGGGCGCAGAGGGATCGCAGAAGACGCAAAAAATTTCTGGATTCTTCTTCTGCGACTTCTGCGCAATCTTTGCGTCCTCTGCGTTCGGTATTTCTGGCGGCGCCCGCCACCCTACACCGCCACCGGCGCCTTGATGGCCGGGTGCGGGTCGTAGCCCAGCACTTCGAAGTCCTCGTATTCGTACTCGAAGGTCGACGCCGGCCGCCGCTTGATGTGCAGCTGCGGATAGGGCCGCGGCACACGCGACAGCTGCTCCTGCACCTGCTCGAAATGGTTGCTGTAGATGTGGCAGTCGCCGCCGGTCCAGATGAAGTCGCCCACCTGCAGGTCGCACTGCTGCGCCAGCATGTGCGTGAGCAGGGCGTAGGACGCGATGTTGAACGGCACGCCCAGGAAGATGTCGGCGCTGCGCTGGTAGAGCTGGCACGACAGGCGCCCCTCGGCGACGTAGAACTGGAAGAAGGCGTGGCAGGGCATCAGCGCCATCTGGGGCAGATCGGCCACGTTCCAGGCACTCACGATGATGCGGCGGCTGTCGGGGTTGGTCTTGAGCTGTTCCACCACCTGCGCGATCTGGTCGACGTGGCCGCCGTCGGGCGTCGGCCAGCTGCGCCACTGCACGCCGTAGACCGGGCCCAGGTCGCCGTCGGGCTTGGCCCATTCGTCCCAGATGGTCACGCCGCGCTCCTGCAGCCAGCGCGCGTTGCCGTCGCCGCGCAGGAACCACAGCAACTCATAAATGATGCTTTTCAGGTGCACCTTCTTGGTCGTGACCAGCGGAAAACCCTGCCGCAGGTCGAAACGCATCTGGTGGCCGAACACGCTGCGCGTGCCGGTGCCGGTGCGGTCGGCCTTGGCCACGCCGTGCTCGTACACGTGGCGCATGAAGGTTTCATATTGGTCGCAGGAAGGTGCGCGCGGTTCAGCGGTCATGACATCGGCTGCAGGTGGGTGGCTTCGGGGTGCGGGTGCAGGGCTTGACGCCGCACTTCAGCTGCCGGCCACGGGCTGGCCGTTGATGCGCACCTGGCCCGCCTTGTTATCCACCGTCAGGTGCGCGTCGTACCAGGTCAGCGTGGGTCGCGCGCCGAAGATCTGGGCGTATTCGGCGAGCTTGGCTTCGGTGAACCAGGCTTCGGCGGCGGCGCGGCTTTCCCAGACGTAGACGCCGCCGGCGCCGCCTTCGCCGCGCACGTAGTCCTTGCTGACCAGGCCGCGTTCGCCCAGCTGGCGGAACATCGGCGCCGAGCGCTTGGCGATCTCGATGAATTGCGCTTCGGTGGGTACCGGAAGCTGGAAATGGCAGACGACGATGCAAGGCGCCATGGCGTGGATCTCCTCAAGGGGGCAAACGATTGTAGGCAGGGACTCGGGGCGTCCCTGCCGGCCGGGGGCGGGGTGAGGCGCGGCCCTCCGTCGGGCCACAGCGCCGTCAGCAGCGCAGCGACGGCGTGGCGGCGGCGGCTGCCGATTCGCGGATGGCGTCCAGCACGCCCTGCGGGTCCAGGCCCACGTTGTCGTGGTCCAGCACGCGTTCGGCGCGGTAACTGGATCGCACCAGCGGGCCGCTGACTGCCTCCAGAAAGCCCTTGGCCAGGGCCATTTCGCGGTAGTGCTGAAACTGCTCGGGCGTGACGAAGCGCTGCACCGGCAGGTGGTTGCGCGTGGGGCGCATGTACTGGCCCAGGGTGACCACGTCGACGTCGGCGGCGCGCATGTCGTCCAGCGCCTGCTCGATCTCGTCGTCGGTTTCACCCAGGCCCACCATCAGGCTGGTCTTGGTGATGGTGCCCGGCGCGTGGCGCTTGGCGAACTTCAGCACGTCCAGCGTCAGCTCGTAGCCGGCGCGCGGGTCGCGCACCGGGTGGGTCAGGCGCTTGACGGTCTCCAGGTTCTGCGCGTAGGTGGCCAGGCCGGCGTCCAGCACCTGGGCCACCAGCTCGTGCCGGCCCTGGAAGTCGGGCGTCAGGGCCTCCACCGCGGTGTCGGGCATGCGTCCATGGATGGCGCGGATGCAGGCGGCGTAATGGCCGGCGCCCAGGTCGGGCAGGTCGTCGCGGTCGACCGAGGTCAGCACCACGTAGCGCAGGTCCATCAGCGCCACGGCGTTGGCCACGTTGGCCGGCTCCTGCGGGTCCAGCCAGCCCTTGGGGTTGCCGGTGTTGACCGAGCAGAACTTGCAGGCGCGCGTGCACACCGAGCCCATCAGCATCAGGGTGGCGGTGCCGCGGCCCCAGCATTCGGCGATGTTGGGACATTTGGATTCGGCGCACACGGTGGACAGCCGGTGCGACTGCACGATCTCCATCACGTCCTGGTACTTGGAGCCGGTGGGCAGGCGCACGCGCAGCCACGACGGCTTGGGCCCGGCGTCGGGCAGGTCGCTCAGGGCGCTGGGCTTGACGCCGTCCAGCACGGCGCGCGTGCCGTGGATGGTGATGACCTTGCTGCCGGACACCGGACGTGGGGGGCGGGGAGAGTCGCTCATGGGGCCTCGGTCTCGCGAATGAAACGTCGCGCCTGCCCGCTGGCGGGCGCAGGGCCCCGATTTTATGAGGCTGGGTGTCTGCATGGGGCTTGTCCAGTGATTCGCACCGCCGCATCCCGGCCGGACCTGCCGCCGATGGCGCGCGTGCTGCAAACCCGGGAGCACCGCGCCCATGTCCCGCAAGGCCCGCCGCAGCGGTGTGCAAAACGCTTGCCAGAGCGGGCGGGGTGGGTACAGAATACTGTATAAATAACCAGTTAAACATGTCTGCTTTTGCCCCTGATCCGTCCCTGGCTTCCGACTCATCCGGCGTCGGCGGGGCGGGTGCGCGTGGGGTCTCCACATGGCCAGGCCGGCTGGGGGCGCTGGCGCCGGCCGGCCTGTCGCCGGCGCCGCTGCGCCTGCGGCTGGATGTCGGCGCGGCGGGCGATGCCCTGATGGTCGACATCCTGAAGCGGCGCGGGTCGCCTTTGGCCGCGCCGCTGCGCTTGCCGGCGCAGCCGCCGGTCGTGCGCGCGCTGCTGGCGGCCGGCGCGGCGCGGGGCCGCACCAGGCAGGCGCGGCGGGATGCGCAGGTGCTGCCGTTTGGGGCGCGATCGGGTGGGGCGCAGCCGGGCGGCGCGACACTCTGCGAGGTGGTCCATGCAGTGGATCGCGTTGCAGTGGCCGCCTGAGGCGGTGCCGGCCCCATGTCCCGCCGCCGTGGCCACCACCACCGCGCCGGGACAGGAGCCCCGGCGCGCGCCCGATGAGGCGCCGGGGTGGTGGGCGTTGCAGTTCACCCCGCGCGTGGCGCAGGTCGACGAGGTGCTGCTGCTGGAGGTGTCCGCCAGCCTGCGCCTGTGGGGCGGTTTGCGCGCCCTGGGGCAGCGGATCGAGGCAGAAAATCCGGCCCCACCGATTATCTGGCAAGCGCCAGCAGCTATTGGTTTGGTAGCGTTGGCGCAGCTGCGCCTGCGCGCCGCCGGACAGGCGCTGCCACCACCGGCGGCGCTGCCCGAGGCGCTGCCGCTGGAGGCGCTGTCTGCTGCGCGCCCGCACCTGCAGCTGCTGGCGCGCCTGGGCTGCCGCAGCTGGGGCCAGGCGCACGCCTTGCCGCGCGCCGGGCTGGTGCGCCGCTGCGGGCCGGCGTTGCGCGCGGCGCTGGACGTCGCCTTCGGCCTGACGCCTGAAAGCTATCCGTGGCTCGTGGCACCCGAGCAGTTCGATCAGCAGCTCGACCTGCACACCCACGTGGACAACGCGCCGGCCCTGCTGTGGGCGGCGGCGCGCTTGCTCGCCGCCCTGCAGCACTGGCTGCGCGCGCGCCAGCTCGGCGTGCTGGCGCTGGAATTGGCGTGGACGCTGGACTTGAAGCGCCTGGACGGCCAGCCGCTGCCGCCCGGGCAGGCGCTGGTGGTGCGCACCGTCCAGCCGGCCCAGGCCATGGAGCACCTGCGCCGCCTGCTGGCCGAGCGGCTGGCCCGCGTGCAACTGCTGGCGCCGGCCGTGCAGCTGCGCCTGCGGGCGCTGGAGACCGCGCCCTGGCAGGTCGCCAGCCACAGCCTGCTGCCCGACGAAGAGCGGCGCGCGGGCGATCCGCTGCACATGTTCATCGAGCGCGTCAGTGCCCGACTGGGGCCGGGGCAGGTGCTGGCGGTCGAGTCCGTGGCCGATCACCGGCCCGAGCAGCGCCAGCGCTGGCGCCCAGCTGGCTGCTGCCCGAACCGCTGCCGTTAAGGCCTGTTAACACTATGTGCAAGGCGATCCTCTTGCATAGCGTTGACAGGCCCTAGCCCAGCAGGGCGGCCGGCCGCTCTATCACGGCCCGCTGCAGCTGCTGGCCGGGCCGCGCCGCATCGAGGCGGGGTGGTAGCCCATCTCGTACACGACGACGTATTCGAGCAGGTCGCGTGGCTTCTTCACCAGCTCGGTGTTCAAGCGAATATTTCCAGAGCCGGGATTGCAACTGCCCCACTTGGTTTTCATGCGCTGGAGGTAGTACGCGTGGGCCGAGACGCCGAGCTTGGGTTCCCACTTCTGGATCAGGCGCGGAATGGCCGCATGCAGCAAAGAGCGGTGCCATGTGTGCATGATGTCGGCGCGTTTGTCTTCATCGTTGCCGGCCGAACGCGCAGCACGATGCGCTTGTGGTCCAGCTGCACGCCGGTACGCCCTTGGGTCTCTTCCAATACCAGCAAATGGCGTCGCCCCCAAAGCAAGTGGGTCTCCCGCGTCAGGTAGCGTCGTGGCGTCTCACGGGCCTGGTCCCGCATGTCGGCCTGTTGCCGGCGTATCCAGTCGAGCTTGCCGCACCAGCGAAGCCATCAATTCCACGTGGTCAGAGTTTGACTTGGAAAACCGCCTGTGTGGATTCCAAAACAACGTAAGTTGTTGATTTTATTATTTTTGGTCATCTGCGTATTAACACCCCGGGCGACGGCGCAGACGCGGCCACAGCAGGTTGAGCGCCAGCCCGCCCATCACCAGGGCGGCGGCGGTCAGCTTCCAGGGCGGCAGCGGCTCGGCCAGCAGCGCGGCCGAGGCGCCCATGCCGAACACCGGCACCAGCAGCGAGAACGGCGCCACCGTGGCCGCCGGGTAGCGCGCCAGCAGCCAGGCCCAGACGCCGTAGCCGAAGATGGTGTTGCCGATGGACTGCCACAGCACGGCGGCCCAGGTGGCCCAGTCGGCTTCGGCCAGCCCGGCGGCGATGCGCGGCCAGCCCTCCAGCGTCAGGCTGAGCGCCGCCAGCGGCGGCACCGCCAGCAGGCTGGACCAGGCCACGTAGGCCAGCACGTTGACCGGGCCCGCGGCCCGGCTGGCGATGTTGCCCAGCGCCCAGGACAGGGCGGCGGCCAGGGTCAGCACCAGGCCCAGCGGCGTGGTCTGGCCGTCGCTGCGGCTGGCGATGAGCACGATGCCGGCCACGGCGATCAGCGCCGCCACCAGTTGAAAGGGGCGCACCCGCTCGCCGCTCAGCAGCATGGACAGCCCGACGGTGAAGAACACCTGCGACTGAATCACCAGCGAGGCCAGGCCGGGCGAGATGTGACGCGTCATGACGTAGAACAGCAGCCCGAACTGGCCCACGCCGATGGTCAGGCCGTACAGCGCCAGGTTGCCCCAGGACACCGGCGGGCGCCGCACCAGCAGCACCAGCGGCAGGGCCGCCAGGGCAAAGCGCAGCGTGGCCAGCAGCAGCGGCGGCAGGTGTGCCAGCGCCAGCTTGATGACGACGAAGTTGCTGCCCCAGATGGCGACCACCACCAGCGCCAGCCACAGGTGGCGCGCGCTCAGCGTGGGCCGGGCGGCGTTCATGAGGCGAACCGCCCGGCGCGCAGGCGCTGCGCCAGCGAGCGCGCCACGGGCAGCGGCTCGCCGTGCAGCGTGGCCGCCAGAAGTTCGCCGCACAGTACGGCCAGGGTCAGGCCGCGGGCGCCCAGGCCGGTGCACAGCTGCAGGGGCAGGCGCGAATGATCTGCTTCTGAATCGATAGCTGCTTGCGCTGACTGGGTAAGCGCTGGAGCCTTATTTTCTTCGGCGTCATGATGGCCGCCGGGCCGCCAGGCGCCGACCGCCGGCAGCCGGTCGGGCAGGGTGGCGCGCACCGCGGCCCAGGCCTGGGCGCGGCCGTCCGGCCACTGGGCGTCGAGCGCGGCGGCCGCCGCGGGCAGCAATTCGGCCAGGCGTTGGCGGTTGCTGGCGTGGTCGGCGGGCGTGCAGTCGGGTCGGGCGTTGGCGCGCTCGAAGGTCGAACCGGTGATCCACCACGGGCCGTCCGCGCCCGGCAGGTGGGCGATCAGGCTGCCGTGGCCGTTGACGGGAAAGGGCGGCAGCGTGGCGCCGGCCGCGCCCGCCGGCATGGGGCCGAACGCCACCTGACCGCGCAAGGCGTGCAGTGGCAGCGGCCCGCCGGCCAGCGCCAGCGAATCGAAACCGGCGGCAATCACCACCAGCTCGGCTTCGGCCAGCCGGGCGCCGGCCGTGTCGTGCACCTGCCAGCCGCTGGCGGTGGGCTCGACGCGCGCCACCGCCACGCCGCCGCGCCACGTGATGCCGGGCGCCTGCAGCATGGCGCGCACCAGCGCCGGCGGGCGCACCCAGCCGGCCCGGGTGTGCCACAGGGCGCGCTGCACGTCGTCCAGCGCCAGCCCGGCGCGGCCGGCCTGCGCGCGCGTGAGCGGCTGCTGGGCATCCAGGCTGTCGCTGCGCGTGGCGTCCGAGCCGGTGAGTTCGGCTGGCAGGCGCCGCTCGCCAGCGGCGTGGCGCTCCAGCACGCCGCTGGCGGCCCAGTCCACTCCCTCGCGCAGCAGCAGCGCCGCGCGTGCCAGCGTGGCGCGCGCGCCGGCGCGGGTCAGGCGCGACACCGGCCGGTCGTCGGGCGAGACGTGGGGCGCGATGACCCCGGCCGGCAGGCCGCTGGCGCCGGCGGCGGGCTGGGGCGCGCGGTCGAGCACGGTGACCTGCCAGCCGCGCTGCGCCAGGCTCCAGGCCACCGAGGCACCGGCCAGCCCGGCGCCGACGATGGCGCAGCGGCCGGGCACGTCGACTGGCGCGGGCGCGTCGGCGCGGGGGCGTGCCATGGCCCAGCGCGGCGCATAACGGGCACGCAGCGCGTGGCGCTTGGGCGGCAGGCCGGGCACGCGCTCGACCTCGAAACCGCAGGTGTTCAGATCGCGCCGCACCTCGGCGGCGGTGCACCAGCTGGCGGCCATGGCGCCGTGCCGCGTCAGCCGGGCCACCGCCTTGAGCGTGTGCAGGCTCCACATCTCGGGGTTGCGGGCGGGGCTGAAGCCGTCGAGGAACACGCTGTCGTGCGCGCCACTCAGCTCGGCCAGCGCGGCTTGCACGTCGCCGATCGACAGCGTCAGCTGCACCTGCTCGGCGTCGAAGCGCAGCCGGTGCACGCCGGGGCCCAGGCCGTGCCACTGGGCCGCCAGCTGCTCGGCCAATGCGTGCAACTCGGGGTAGGGGGCGGCGCTGCGCAGCAGGTCTGCGGCGGCGGGCGGCCAGGCTTCCACCGCGCTGTAGAACAGCCGCGCAGGCCGCCGGGGGTCGGTCCGCCAGGCCCGCCAGGTGGCCAGGAAGTTCAGGCCCAGGCCGAAGCCGGTTTCCAGCACCGCCCAGCGCGCGGCATCGGCCCAGGCGGCGGGGGCGTCGCCGTCGGGCCACAGGCCGCAGCCGCGCAGAAACACCAGCCGTGCCTGCGCCAGCCCGCCCTGGCCGTCGGTGCCGGCGCTGCGGTAGATGTCGCCAAAGCGCGCGCTGGTGGGCGTGCCGTCCGCGCGCCAGTGGACGATCTCGTCGGGCATGGGAGACTATGAAAACAGGAGCTGCCGGCGCTTTCTGGTGGGGCGTCAGGGCCGATTTCGATCATGAATCTGGCGGGTGTCGGCGGCGCTGGCCACGCCCGCGCCGGCGGCTGGCGACGGTTCAGGCGCTGGGCGGCACGTAGCCGGCCACCTGGTCGGCGCCGGCGCCGAAGAAGTGGTTTTCCATCTGGCGCTTGAGATATTCGCGCGCCCGCTGGTCGGCCATGTTCAGGCGGTTTTCGTTGACCAGCATGGTCTGGTGGCGCAACCAGTCCTGCCAGGCCTGCTTGCTGACGCTTTCCCAGATGCGCTTGCCCAGCTCGCCGGGGTAGGGCGGAAAGTCCAGGCCCTCGGCCTCGGTGCCCAGCTTGATGCAATGAACCATGCGTGCCATGGGGTATGTCCTTGTGCGATTCGCGGGTGGGTGGCCCCGGCGCTCACGGCGCGCGGGCGCGGTGGCGGCACTGTATCAAGCTTTGCCGCCCGCGCCGGCGGCGTGGCCTTGCGCCAGCGCGGCCGGGCCCGATTGGCGATACTGCCGGCGTCCGCGCCGCACGGCGCTTTTTCGATTCGTTCGACCATGGCCCAGCCGCCCGCCTTCCAGAGCCTCGACCCCGACCTGTTTGCCCGCGCCCAGCGCCTGCTGGACGACGACTGGCTGGCGCGGGACGCTGAGCTGGCGCCGGTGCTGCCCATCGTGCTGGCGCGCGGGGTGGGCCAGGACTGGCACAAGGCCGGCACCTTCCGCCATCACCTGGTGGGCGTGGCACGCACGCTGGCGCTGTGGCGCCAGCCGCGCGAGGTGCGTCTGCTGGGCCTGCTGCACAGCGTGTACGGCAATGCCTTCGTCGATCTGGTCAAGTTCGACCCGGCGCGCGAGCGCGCGCGCCTGCAGGGCGCCGTGGGCGAGGCCGCCGAGGAGCTGGTGTACGTGTTCTGCACCGCCTCGCGCTCGCAATTCATGCGCCGGGTGCTGGCCGGGCAGATCGAGGCCGATGGGACGGTGGTGCTGGACGACCGCCGGCTGGCGCCCGCCGTGGTGGCGGCCTTCATCGTGGTCAGCATGGCCGACATCTGCGAGCAGTGGTTTGCCTGGCAGGAGGACATCTACAGCGGCTTTCCCGACGTGCCGCAGGTGGCGCAGGGCGCGCACTGGATGGCGGCGCTGTGGCCGGGGCCGATGCGTCCGCCCAGCCGGATGTACGCCGCCATCAGCCGCCTGGGGGCGGCGTTGCGGCACCCGGCGCTGGCCGGCCGGCTGCCCGCGCCGCCGGTGTTCGACCACGGCCGCCAGACGCTGGACGCCGACGCCGAAGCGGCCGCGGCCTCGCTGTACTGGTCGGTGGTGTCGCAGGACCAGCCCCTGGTGCAGCCGCACGCCGCCACCGCCGCGCTGGAGCAGGCCGTGCGCCTGAACCCCTGGGTGGGCGAGCCGCAGATGCTGCTGGCCCAGCTGTACCTGATTGCCGGCCGGCGCGACGCCGCGCTGGCCGCCGCCGACGGTGCCCTGCAGTGCTACAGCGCCTGGGGCAACGCCTGGGACAAGCGCGTGCAGTGGGACGCCTGGATGGCCTGGGCGCGCATCCTGCGCCAGGGCGCCGTGACGGGCGAGTGGCCCGGGCGACTGGACAAGCTCAACAACGTGGCGCTGCGGCCCGACGCGGCCGGCGCACGCGCTGCATAAGCTCATGCGCAAATCGTCTGACGACGGGTGCCGACCGGGCCCGTGCCGCCGCTAGACTGGCGGGCCGCGCCCATGGCCTTGCCACCGGTCGTTTCATGAATCAAATCGGCCTGCGGCGCTTATGTGGCGAGCGCCAGCAGCTATTGAATCAATAGTAATTTCGTCGTCTCAAGGAGTCTCCCATGTCCCAGCAGTGGAAGTTTGAAACCCAGTCCGTGCACGCCGGCTACACGCCGGACCCGACCACCAAGTCGGTGGCGGTGCCGATCTACCAGACCGTGGCTTACGCCTTCGACAGCGCGCAGCACGGCGCCGACCTGTTCGACCTGAAGGTGCCGGGCAACATCTACACCCGCATCACGAACCCCACCACCGACGTGCTGGAAAAGCGCGTGGCGGCGCTGGAAGGCGGCATCGGCGCGCTGGCGGTGGCCAGCGGCCAGGCGGCCATCCTGTACGCGCTGCAAACCATCGCCGAGGTGGGCGACAACATCGTCAGCAGCACGGCACTGTACGGCGGCACCTACAACCTGTTCGCGCACACGCTGCCGCAGTTCGGCATCCAGACCCGCTTTGCCGACCACCGCGACCCGGCCAGCTTCGCCAAGCTGATCGACGAGCGCACCAAGGCCGTGTACGTGGAGACCATCGGCAACCCGGCCGGCAACATCACCGACATCGCCAGCGTGGCGGCCATCGCGCACGAGCACGGCGTGCCGCTGATCGTCGACAACACCGTGGGCACGCCCTACCTGATCCGGCCGTTCGAGCACGGCGCCGACATCGTGGTGCACTCGCTGACCAAGTACCTGGGCGGGCACGGCACCTCGCTGGGCGGCGCCATCGTCGACAGCGGCAAGTTCCCCTGGGCCGAGCACAAGGCGCGCTTC
>ERZ781398.2300-NODE-2300-length-16423-cov-3.930413_pt1 | contig 16423 bp, 14 predicted proteins | sample MGYA00433077_ERZ781398 | MGnify/ENA primary metagenome ERZ781398 (study PRJEB29847, sample SAMN06458254) | wastewater metagenome | isolation source: Wastewater bioreactor | place: South Africa: Cape Town | study: EMG produced TPA metagenomics assembly of the... | reverse complement strand
CGTTCAATTACCATGCGGTGGCTTTGGTATTATTGATGATACAGATACAATTTGGAATGATGAGTATACAGCACGTGCTTGTCGATTAGCCATTGGAAATACAATTGAACTTTCGAAATATGTTTACGATGGTAAACTTAAAAATGGTTTCGCACTTGTTCGACCACCAGGCCATCATGCGACGCAGAAACCACTCGGTTTCTGTTATTTCAATACGGTTGCTATAACAGCGAAATATTTGAAAAAACATCGAAATCTCGAACGTATCGCTATTGTCGATTGGGATATACATCATGGTAATGGTACTCAAGATTTGACCTATGATGATCCGAATATACTTTATATATCACTTCATCGTTATGATAATGGAACATATTTTCCAGGCGGTGGACGAATTGATGAAGTTCGAGAGAAATAAAAATGAGTTTGTTGCTTTTTGAAATGAAGTTTGTTTGTTTGTTCTAGTGCGGATGTGATGATGGTTTGGGAAAGAATGTGAATATTGCATTTTCCGGTGAACCACAATCGGTGATGACTGATGTCGAATATTTAGCTGCATTTCGGTAGATTAAATTGAAGATTTTCAAAGTTAAAATTCCGGTTTTTTTTTCTATAGAAGCGTAGTCATGCCAATTCTAGAACAATTTCAACCTCAAATGATTCTTGTTTCATCTGGTTTTGATGCATCCATAGGTCATCCTCATCCACTCGGTGGCTATGAATTAACACCCACATGTAAATTCAAATTAACAACAAAAAAAGATTTTAATAGACTATTTTTTTTTTGTTTGTCCAGGTTTTGCTTACATGACGGAGCAATTAATGAGTCTAGCAGATGGAAAAGTTGTCCTGGTCTTAGAAGGTGGCTACGAATTAAATGCATTAGCAGAATGTGGAAAATTATGTATCAAAGCGTTACTTAATCGAGCTGTAAACAATTTATTTTATTTATATTTTTATAGATCAATAAAATGACTTTCGCTTCGTCTGATTTAGATTCCGACGTTTAGTAATGAAGTCCTCGAAGCCGAACCAAATGCAGCTGCCGTACATAGTCTCGAACAAGTTATTAAAGTTCAAAGTAAGTTCATTTTGAAAGTAGATTTTCCAATATCGAGATTTATCGTTTTTCAGGTGAATTTTGGCCAATGATCGAACAATATGAACATTTAGTTTCTGTATCCCAAGCCAAAGCAACTGAATCATGATTTGAAAGAATCTAATCAGACATAAAACAAGCCCACACATCATATTGATGTTATTATTTCTTCTTGTTTGGTTTCGAACGATGAATAGATTTTATCTCATGAAATTTATTTGCCGGTGATTGTCAGACTGTATTTAACGAAACCCGATTATCATCTGTTCATTGTCGTGGAGTTTTGTGTGTGTGTAAATTTCTTTTTTCTTCGTTCATTCATTTTTCTTTTCAAATGCCTGCTTAGCAGTTATTTGATTACTATATCACTGGCCTTGTTCTTCGAAAATGCAGCCAGATTCTTGTTTCAACTTCTTAAATACCTTTCTATTGTATTTCTCTCTCTCTTCTTTTAAATTCAAGCTGATATTTCGTTTGTTTTCTTCTTCTTTTTTGTTTTTTTTTGTTCTCTCGCTGGAAATATATACATATATTTGTCTTGATTTCTTTTTTTCTTTGTTCGTTTTCTTCTCAATATCGCTCAATTTGTTCTGTAGATTCATGTCATTGTGGTTTATTTTCTTTTCATAATTTATTGAAAATATATAGAGGAGTTAAGGCAAAAATCAAGGACAGTTGTTTATTTAATGTGACTAATAACAGGAAAACTATAAATAGACTCAAGTCACGTTAGAGTTAGTTAGTTAGTGACAAGAGAAGAGAACAAGAAAGAAAAGACCGTAGTGTAGATCCTTTTTACTTTGTGCACTTTGTAGTCGTGTCATAACGCACAAAAGAAACATTAAGATAAGGTTATTTTTAGTGTTAATTATAATTGAATAGGATTCACCTTGATTCTAAACAATGCAACTTGAGATGAAAAGCATAGAAACTGAATAAATCTTTCACGTATTTAGTTCTGTAATTGAATTGTTTCAGTCAAAAATCTCTACTAAATTACTGAGAGTCTCGATGATGAATATTTGCATAACCATGAAGAGTACATACTTGAAACAGTAATAAAACGGTTGACTTTTCTAATACTTCAAGTCTTCTCTTATTACGAAAAAAAAAAGACTTAATATTGGAATTAATTTACATGAATTCATTACTTTTGTAAATATGTAAATCAAAGCATAATAAAGAATTTACTACAAAAAAATGATAAAAACAATCTGACTGTATTTTCAATGGATAAAAGCTGAAAAGTCAATTTGTGTATCGTCGAGATAAACGTCTTTTGATAGATCATGTTCAAATATTCAATTGAGTTGTTAGAGATTCTTCTTCATCATGACTTTTTTTAATTTTACAAGTTTTTTCCCGTAGCTTGTTTATACCCATAACAAGCATCCCTATACACGTAATAAACGCCAATAACAAGATAGTGAAAACAATGATAGCTCCAATAGTAGCATACAAATTATTTCCTACGAATTCGCTTTCGAATGCTAGAAAATGAAAATAAAAATAAATCGAATATTTTTCGTATATTTTGTACTTACAAAGCTGCTTTGTATTTTTATCAAATAAGAGTTGTGAAATTTCGATGTCTACTTCGCTTTTATCATTGCTTGATGTCATATCGATAACAAGACTTGTACGATGTAGCCTGTGAAGCATCGATTTATTATGTGCTACGTCCTGTACGTGATTCGAAAGAAAAACAGAAGAACTAAGGGAGAACACATACAACAATGAACGAACGAACGAATATACGTGTATATTTATATATGTGTCGTTGGGGAAAAACCAAGGGTGATAACCCAATGATGATAGGAATAATCCTATGACATATCCTATTACAACACATTATGTGTCACTTCTGGGGAAAAAGTTGCTTGTGATAGGTTTCATTCTGCATTTTACTTTGAAATTGAATGAAGAAAACAACATCAATAGTAGAGGTGAGTGATTGTGCAAATACGAATAATATTTGTTCTTCTGTAAAATACCCATGAATAAATTCTCTAGTTAAGAAAAAAATTAACTTAATATTGGAATATGTAAATCAAAGATTAGTAAAGACTTTAATAAAACAATAGAATGATAAAAACGATGCGACTCTTTTTTTCAATGGATAACAGCTGAAAAGTTAATTTGCGTAGTCTTTTTATTGGTTTATTAAACGTTGTTGGTCAACACTTTGAGATAAACGTCTTTCGATAAATTCTGTTCCAATATTCGGCTCAGCTGTTGGAGATTCAATTTTTTTACTTTTACCAGTTGGTTGACAAAGATGCCATATCCGCACAATAAGCATCAATAAGAAGACAAGTAAAAGAGTGCTAAGTCCAATAATAAAATCCAAATTATTTTCTATGAATTCGATTCCGAAGTCTAGAAAATGAAAATAAAAACAAATCGAATACTTTTTGCACACGTTATACTTACGAAACTTCGTACGATTTCTATTAACTAAGAGTTCTGAAATTTGGATGTTTATTTCGCTTTGATCATCGTTTGGTACCATATCGATAACAACAATTGTACGACGTAGCTTGTGAAGTATCGATTTATTATATGTCAATGCTGCGGAAAAAAGTTGTTTGCGGTAGATTTTATTCTTCATTTCTGTTTGAAATTGAGTGAAAAAGAACAATAATAAATATGACTGATTGCCAAAAAAAAACGAACAATATTTGCTCTGTTGTAAAATACCTATGAGTAAATTCAGCATTACTATGCATTTGTTGTTGAAGGAATTTATTGAGTCACTATTTAAGAAAAGACTGTATTTACAAGCTATCTGATATTTTAAATTCATTAGTAATTGATATAGTTTCTGTTGATTTTTCCGGCAGAAAAAAAGAAGATGAGAAAGAAAATCATTTTCTATTATGACTTTATCGAAGAAGGTTATTATCGGTATTGCTTTGGGTATTGGTTTTATATTTTCTGCCATTGTCTTAGGATTACTACCGGTATACAATCGTAAATATAGAAGTTCGACACAAGTAACAGTTGTCACTTCAACAAATGAAAGAATAACAATACCGAAAGGAATATTCGTGCCTGCAACAACTACGATAAACAACAATCCTACATTTTTGAGTACTGCAAGCGTCAAAACAATGCCAACTAAAGTTGCAATCATTACGAATACAAAAGTCTACACTACATTTGAAGGTACCATATCTAAGTTTATCTTTTTTAAAGAAAAAAAACTATACAATTTTATCTTGAGATGAATTATTGAACTCTACAAATGATACATTCATGGTAACATCGTCAAGTATGTCATCGATTTGTAAATCAATCATAATATTCGAAGAATTCATTGTAGTTACTGATATATCGGAATCAATTAATTCATCAAAAGCAATAACACATCGAAGTAAATTTTATTTATAGCCTATCAATTATATTTCTTCATCATTTTTATTATTTTAGCTACTACGAAACAAATGACACATTAAATCACTTTCTCTTCGTCCTATCTCGTAATGAATTATTTATGCTTTTGTGTCTTCATCAATGTAATGTCTGTATTAAATGTATATTTTCTTTCTAATATTCATATTGAGCAGATGTTGTCGTTAATATGGTTATTTCTCTTTCTCACATCATAATTCCGGAAGCATAAGCAAATATACGTATATATATGTATACATGTTAGATGACCTCTCAGAAATTTGAGCATCGATTTTTTTTTGTGTCGTATGTCTTAATGGATGACGGATGTCTGGAATAAAAAAAATGAACAATAGGTTTTAAAAGCGCGACGAACGTTAATCGATGGGAAGCTGTTTAAAGTCGAGCTATATACAAATGAATAATGTTGATCCTTTTTTTTCAAATCACAATGTTTGCATGGTTTGTATATTCAATTGTTCAAGATGAAAACGTAGACAGGAAATTCTAGAAATTCACTGTATGTACATATGTGAAAGTTTTTTTCTTTTTTCTTGTCACTACTTGTTTCCCTCCTACTGTGATATTAAGTAGATGTTCATCTTAAAAGCCTTGATTCTTCTTTTTCTTTTTTTTATCAAGTTAGTTAATTGAACAGACGAAGGCAAACGTTGAGTTGTTTAAATGCCGCTAAAAGAAAAATTATACACAAGGGGGGTCAGACGACGGAAGAAGACGCGTATGTTGTATCTGACTGAAAAGAAGAAAGCGAAAGGCATTGTACATATGTATGATGAATGCTCGTTATTTTAATGGTTATAACTTTTTTCTTTGACTCAATCCGTCGTCTCGTTGCCTTAAGGCGAAAAAAATCGACGACAACAGTATCGATTTCCATTGTCAAGACAAAAAAAAAGGTATACACTTGAGACTTTGACAATAGAGTCTGTATCTATACCTCAAAGCAGTCGAGGAACTAATCAAGCTATGTTCTATAAATCTAATCCGTTTGTGATCACATGCATGAATGACGAATAGATATTCTATTGACTAATCCTGTCTGTGATTGTTTTGTTTCTATTTTAATTGTGCACAGAATCGGAATTTTTATTGGACAGACAAGAAGAAGAATGTTCAATGATTAAGTTGAGACAAAATTAAAGGTCGACTAACTGATTATTTTCCCTTGAGTTTGATACAAGCATGACTGTTTGTGTCTAGGCAAGACTTGTTGTTTTTTTTATAGTTCATATTCTAATTGCATACAATGATGTGCTTTATATTTTTTTTGTTGTTGTTGTACTTGGTCATTCATATTGTATATGATTATTGACCATGTAAATTAGTTTTTTCTTCTTCTCTTTACCTATATAGATTTCTAATCAAGCAATTGTAGATGGTCGATAGGAGTGGTACTCATTGTAACGGTGAGAACTATCACTTAAGTTACCTACTTGAATCGTCTACATTTTATAGATAGACCTAATAATACTCGAGATTTGTGTATATATGTATAGACTATACTACGATCGGTCAGTTGTGTTGTAACAGCTGACAAAATTCCGTTTTGATACGAGAGAAACCATTGGTAATAGTTTTGTCGTTAGGTGTGATGAATCTTTTGAAGACAATGAAAATAGATAATGCTTCTCGATTACATCATTGAACAATGTCTTTTCAATTGTATGTGACATAATCTAAGTACATTTGCTTTTTTTACTAATTTCAATAGAAGAAGAAACTTTGATGAATAAAATGACATTCTCATTTCTTCTTTTAGTTACTCGTGCCAAGGTCTACTTGTTCCGCCTTTTCTCTCTCTCTCTCTTTCTCTCTTTCTGTTCGTTCAATGACTAAATTCAATTTAGTTTGTTAAACATAGGCATGTGCCGGTCATCATGGGAAAGTTACGAGCTGCTATTCATCACTAATAAAAGGTTATTCTCATTGCTTTATGTTCATATGCCACAAGTCATTCACTTCCGGTTAATTCTGATCGTAGCTGTTATTATCCTCCCACTGTGCGCGCTTCTTAGTTGTCGTTCGAATGACGATTATCGTCGACTAATTGTATATAGATGTGAATGAAGAGAGAAGAGAGCACTCGAAGAGGAGAATAAGAAGAGAAAAAAAAAGAGAAAGAAAAAGAAGTATAACCAGCACACACAACTGTTCATCGATTACTATTGAACAGCAACCGTGTCGAATATAATTCACACGTTAAAATCTTCTCGTGTTCATCTAATTATAAAGCTGAACACATATATCATTTCGATTTTGAAAATATAGATTACATCTTATTAACTAAGCATGACAATATGTCTGTCTGTTCATCAACTCCACCTTTTGTTCATTGATGATCAATCAACGAATAATTCGAATGCGCGCTGACCGATAGAAATTTTTGTCTTCTTCTTCTTCTTCTTCTTTTTTATGTAAATATTTTTTATTTGAGTTATACATTTTTGTTAGATGATGCGAACGTGACTTTTTACTTGACAAGCGTTCAAGCATCAATAATAATGGTATTAGTTCGATTGTATGTGTGCATACATTTTAAACAATCACACTTATTTTCATCGGTTTCATATTCGCGTTTGCATATATACGCCTTTATGTTCTGCTAATTAAAATCTCTAAGCAATGTCATTCGTATTACTTGAGATTGATTAGAAATTCTTCTGATCTGTTTTATATACGTATTGCCTCGAGCAATCGAGAGAGAATCTCTATTGAACAGTAATGCTAGATTATCACATTAAATTCTTATGTAAGTCTAACCTAACCTTTCTCCTCTTTCATTAATAATTCAATGGAGCCGAACATACAAATTTTACCTAGTCATTTTCTTCATCTTTTAGATATGCATATGTTCGTCGAAATGACAAGCATAAGAAAACGATTGGTATTTATTTTCCTATTGATCCAAACAATTTCTTCACTTGAATTAAGTAAATACATCATATAAAAGTTAGATCGATTATGAAAAATTTGTTTGTTTTTAAATAGAAAAATCATCAATGTGTCAAACAGCATTAGGAATGCAATCAGGTGCGATTTCTGATTCAGCTATATCAGTATCGAGCAGTTACGATGTGAATACAGTTGGACCGAAAGCTAGTCGGTAAGTTTCGGGAACTTTTTCTTTATTTTCCAGGAGATGATCCGTTGTTTTTTAGCGCTCGAACGGAACAGTACGGCGGTGCATGGTGTCCATTGAACGATGTTGATTCCAAGGCAAGTGAATGGTTAGAAATCGATCTGGGAAATTTAACATATTTGACACAAGTTGAAACACAAGGCCGGTTTGATAATGGACGCGGAAAGGAATATGCAGATTATTATGTGTTGATGTACGCACGTATGGATATGAATCGAACGAATTGGATTGAATATAAACCGATCAATAACGAGAATAATTCATCTTGGATACGAGCTAATCGAAATACGTATTTTGGTGAAATTCGTTTATTAAGTAAGAAGAGAAGGAAACAAACAGTGAAAAGTTTAGTTGATCATTTTTTTTTCAAAGATCCGCCGATTATTGCTAAACGAATTCGTTTTTATCCTGTTAGCAAACAAACTCGATCGGTTTGTATGCGTGTTGAACTGTACGTACACACACAAACATTCGCAAAATGGTTTATTCTCAAATTAAATCTTTTGCTTTTTTTAGTTATGGTTGTCCGTTTTCCGATGGTATTGTCTCGTATTCAATGCCACAAGGACGAGTGAATATCAATTCACTCGGTGATGATACCTATGATGGCGAATATATTCCTGCGAAGAATTTGCTCATTAATGGTCTCGGTCAATTATCTGATGGCATAACAGGCACAGAAGAAATCTCAGTTATTAATGGTTATCAACCGTGGATTGGCTGGTCGAATGAAACAAATGGATATATCAGTATTCGATTTGAATTCGATGCTATTCGTCAAATAAATCGAATGTCCATACATACGAATAATTTATTTTCGAGAGATATTTTAATTTTTCGAAAAGCCATTATTTCATTTTCAATACGAGATAATGAGAAGAATTCGTCGGAACCAATTGTCTATCAACATCAGCGTGATGATATATTCGAAATAGCTCGACCTATTCTCATTGAATTACGCAATCGGATAGCGAAATATGTTCGAGTAGATTTATATTTCGATTCGAAATGGTTATTGATCAGTGAAATAACATTTGATTCTCAAATTTATAATCCAGATAAATCAACAACAACTATCGTCAATGAACAACGTAAACGCTATCGTGAAATCTATCAAACAACAACAACATTTAAGACTCTTCGAATGAAAGCATCACCCATGATAACAATGGAATTATCTTTAGCTTTTTTCATCGGTGCTCTATTAGCTGTCAGCACTTTGTTAATTGTCACATTAATCTGGATTGTTCGACGAAAGAAAAAATTACAATTTCATAAATTAACTGACAAGCCCTGTCATAATTCATCATGTTCGACTTATCCAACATTACCAATACGTGAATTTCATGATTTCAATGCACCTCTAACAAATGCCATCGACGATCGAGAATATGCCGTACCTGATCTCAATTTCTATTCGACATTTTCACCGCGTCTCATGCGACCATCGACAAGCATCAAGTCTATTCCTCACTGCTGTGCTCATCAATCACCTCGACCAGTGATTTACATGCCTCCAGTACAAGATGCTCCATCAGTCGAAGCATCTTGTGGTAATAGTTTAATGATGACAATGTTAGCCAATGATCATCAATTGCAATCGTTCGTCAAAGATTTGAATGCAAATGATCTTGTTGTTGTCAAGAAAATCGGCGATGGTCTATTTGGAAGTATTCATCTTGGCGAATTGCAAATTGCAGAAAATGAAAAACAGTTAGTTATTGTGAAAACATTGAATAATAATGTAGATGAAAATCAGAAGTAAGAAAATCGGACATTCGCTTGAGGGTTTTGTTTTCGAAGTTTCGATTTTTGTAGAAATATGTTTTGGAAAGAAATTGAATTACTTTCAACTTTAAATCATTCAAATATTTGTTCTCTATTGGGCACAATTAATAATCAACGAACATTGGCAATATTCGAATATTATACTCTTGATTTGTATCAACATCTTCGACAACAATTAATTCCGTTAGATAATAGTTCAGCATCGAGTTTTTTACTTTCATTAGCTTGTCAAATCGTGTCTGGAATGAAATATTTATCATCATTTGACATAATTCATCGTGATTTAGCTGCTCGAAATTGTTTAATTTCAATTCATGATCATCGATTGCGTATATCGGACATAGCCATGGCTAAAAACGAGTACACAAATGATTATGCACGTGTTGGACATTTTCAAACACGTATTGCCATACGATGGGCTGCTTGGGAATCGATATTTCTCAATCATTTTTCTGTTAAATCCGATGTTTGGTCATTTGGTGTGACACTTTACGAATTATTTACATATGCACGTCAACGTCCTTATCATAAATTAACTAATGAACAACTCGTACAACGATTGGCTTCATTTTCACATACACATATGTCATCACCGTTATTCACACGAGATCTACAACTGCCACAACCGGAACTATGTTCAAAAGAAATCTACGATATGATGTGTGAATGTTGGCAACGTGACGCAGTAAAACGACCAACATTTGCTGATATGCATACGTTTTTAGTTGGCAAAGCTGCTGGTTCAGCTGCTTTGATATCGACAGGACTCTAGAATCTCATGACAAGCTCGTTCTTTTTTCTTTTGTATTATGTAAATATAGATTGTCAGTCATATATGGACTTTTATTATCATTTAAAAAAGCAGAAAGGTGAAAGTAATATGGAGGTTATGCATATTATTTGAATATTCATGTGTTCAAACATTGACTTTTGATGTTTCGACGATGCCAATGCTATTCAATCAACAATTAATTTAGCAATGAAATAGATGAAATGTACAAAAAATATGACATAGAAAGAAATCATGATCTTTATTTGTAAAATATCATCTTAAACATCGCACTGTTATAAGAAGAAAGACATCGACTCGAAAGATGTCACTTGTACTCATTCAATATTTTCATTGGTTCATATTTTGACGAGCCTAAGATAGTTCACTCAAAAAAAGAAACGTTACTGTTGTTTATTTCTGTCTATTATACATATACGATCTTGTAATTAGTTAGTTAGATGCCCAAACGCGTTCATAGTGCTACAGAACGTGATGAAACTACTGAATCCAAACGGACACGAAAAACAAATGATTTAGTATGTTAAACAAAGAAAATCATTTGAGAAACATTCTTTCTGTTGTTTTGTCTGGCAAATCTAGGTAAATCATTGTCAAGAATTGTACGATGATATTCGAGCGTATCAATCTGAAGACGGGAAAATATTCAGTGAACATTTTGTTCATTTACCGAAGAAACGAGCAAATGCAGATTATTATTCAACAATAAAAAATCCAATTGATTTCACTCAAATTCAACAAAAGATTCATTCCGAACAATACAAATCAATTGATCAACTCATTGAAGATATCGATTTGCTTCTGACAAATGCCAAAAATTATCATCGAAAAAATTCCTCGGAATGGAAAGATGCCAATGAACTATCGAAATATCTTTCGTCGAAAAGTTCGCCAACAGAATCAATCGATTCGTATTATTTCGAAGAATTTTTCACCGCCATTTACAATGCTCAAATCGACGATCGTCCAATAACGGACATCTTCTTATTTCTACCTTCACGAAAAATCTATCCAGATTATTATCTCGTTGTCACCAAGCCAATCGATCTTAAAATGATTGCGATGAAAATTCATAATCATGAATATTCAACATTGGATGACATGGAGAATGATCTATTGTTAATGATATCGAATGCACGAAAATACAACGATCCGAAATCACAAATCTACAAGGATGCATGTGCATTGAAAAAGATCATAACCAATGTTCGAAACGAACTTGATTCAGCACAGAAAACGCCCAATGATCGATTGAGACTTCGGAAGAAAGACGCTCTGCTTTCAGCGGAAATCGCCAATACGGATTATCCCGAAGAACCAGATGATGAAGATGTTGTACAACCGACGGGTGATGATGCTGATTCCGAAACGAGTTCATTAGGCGATGAGGATGATTCCTATCGAGTATTGTACAATGCAATTCGATATTATAAACTTGGTGCTCAGAGTTTAATCGATCCATTTATGAAATTGCCAAATAAACGATTTCATCAAGATTATTACGAAGAAATAAAACGGCCAATTGCAATGTCAGTGATTAAAAATCATATTAAAAAAGGCAAATATACGCATATTAATGATCTTGTCGATGATTTTAAATTAATGTTCGATAATGCCATGCAATATAACCAAGAAGGTTCATTGATCTACAATAGTGCAAAGAAATTACTCGATGTCACACTTCTCAAAGCACATGAACTTGGCTATGATGAACATAAACCAAAAGCTAATCTTCCTGCTGTATGATTGATCTATTTTGTAATTTGATTGATTCGAATAGAATTCATTTTAGATTGCAATTAAAGATGAATATCTCGATTCACCTAGTCCTCAATCACCGAATGTAAATTCAAATATTTATTCGTTTTATCTTTGAATTTAATTTGTTTTTTTCAGTCTCAAAAGTCACGACTTTCAAAGAAACCTCTTCGACCACTCGATCAAAATCTCCTGATAATTTACAATTACATTCGTGAATATCGAGTAAGAATCGATTTTGAACGAAAACAGACAAAAAACAAAAACATATTTTCGGTTTGCCAAGGAAAATGATGTCGGTCTAATCGCACCATTTCTCGAACTGCCATCAGCTGAAGAATATCCAGATTATTACGAAACAATCGAACAACCGATTGACATGACAATGATCAAAGAAAAGATCGACAAAGGACTTGTAAATTCACCAAAAACAAATCTCTCATAAAGAAAATTCTGCGTTTTTTTCTTTTCTTCAGTATAATCGCGAACGAGAATTAGTCGACGATTTAAATCGAATGTTTAGCAATGCCAAAGTCTACAATGTCGATGAATCGTATATATTCAAATATGCAGCTCGTCTCGAGCAAGCCTTAGGCACAAAATGGCGATCGATGATGATCAAAAAAGAGAAACCAGCTCGAATTATCAATCGAAAACCGTTGAATTCTCTTGCCGAGAAGACCTCGTATCTCATTCAAACAATCAAAACCTACACAAATCGTCAAGGACGCATTCTCTCAACGCCATTTCATATTCTACCAGCTAAAATCGATTATCCTGATTACTATGAAATCATTACGAAACCCATTGATCTCAAACGAATCGAACTGCGTTCGTATTCAACTATTTCTGAGCTAGCCGATGATTTACAATTGATGTTTGATAATGCATTGTTGTATAACGAGCCTGGCTCGATGATCTATCGAGATGCTTTGACTCTGCAGAGAATATTTCTCGAAAAGAAACGTGAATTAATCGGCAATGAATCAGTTGAAAATCTAGTTCATGATTTGCTCGTATCACTTTTTGTTCAAACGTTTAATTACGAAGATCAGGATGGAAATTATCTAAGTGATTCATTCTCGGAATTACCTGAACAAGCTGAAAATGAACCGTTCGACTTGATTTATACATTTGATTTAATTCGACAGAATCTTGATCGAGTAAGATGGTTCGATTTCCTCCGTTTTTCTCGGTTCGAATGAATTCGTTTTAGAAACGTTATCGACGTTTGGATGTCTTTCAAATTGATTTATTCAAAGTCTTTGAACGTGCACGAAAATTAAGCGTCACGAATTCGCCAGTAAGCGTCGAGTTATTTCGTGTTTCGTTGAAATCGTTTTTTTTTTCAAGGTCTATCAAGATTCAATCAAATTACAACGAATTTATCTTCGTATTCGTGATGAAATTTGTCAATATGGAAGTTTACTCCGTTCGCCAGCGTTGTCATTCAATGAAGAACGTTTTCAACAGGAACTTATCCGAGAACGATCGGATAACAAAGAGCCAACTGCAAGTACGATTTCGCCAACGAAATCAGTCGAATCTGATGAACAGAAAGTTTCAGTAAGAAGTTCGAAATCTGATTTTTGGTTTGTTTCGAATTTTGTTTTTCGTAGCCAACGAAAATAATCTCACCAAAAGAGAAGAAAAGTTCGTTATGCAAAGGTGAAACATATTATCTCGGCGATTTTGTTTATGTCGAGCCGAATGATGATAAATCTCTTCCATTGATCGTCTGTATCGAATCATTCGAACATAAAAACAACGAAGATTCGTTCAGTGGTCTTCAATTTCTTCGGCCAACCGAAACATTTCACAGTCCAACGCAACGATTCCTTCGACAGGAAGTTTTTCTCTGTCAAACTGTTGAACATATGCCAATGAATAAAATTCAAGGCCTCTGTTATGTGATGTATTTCAAAGATTATTTCAAATATCAACCAATTATCAAAGAAGAAAATCTGCCAGCACTTGCTGAGGACGATGTTTTCGTTTGTGAATCACGTTACGGTATGAAAACGAAAATGTTCAAGAAGATAAAATGGTGGAATTTACCGGAAAATAAACGTTGTAAATTAGTACAACGCGATGTACCTTTGGAAAATATTCGTTTACCAACGACGTTAACGAATCAGCAGACCAATGGCAGCGATGTTACCCATCGAGATGTTATTGAAAAAGTTCGAGAAACGATTTTATATGATTCGAATGTGAATGAGAAATTAAATGAAAATTCACAAGTGAAACGAGATTTTTACGAACAAATCGTTTTGTCCTATCAAGAATTCTATAAAGTCGGAGATTTTGTTTATTTCAATGATTCGGATAAGAAATTCATCTTACGACTTGAAAAAATTTGGAAAGAAAACGAGTAGATTGTCTTTTTTTTTGTTTTGTAAACAAAATTTTGATGTTCGCCTATTTGATTGATAGAAACTATTGCCTAAGTGGTCCAGTATTTATTCAACCATCGGACATTCAAAATCGCGAACAATTAATCGTTACAACGAAATGTTCGTACGAACGTGAAGTATTCAAACGTGATGGACCGAGTACACAGGTAAAATTCAATCAAATTCAAGGCAAATGTTCGGTTCTTTCGTTGAAACATTTTTGCACTCGTAAGAATTTATCCTATCTCGAAAAACTATTCTCATTCGTCATTGTTATTCTAGATCGTTTGACTGAAATATCTGAATCACATGTCTATGTTTGCGAATCGAAATATTTCAACGATGATCATAGCATAAGAAATTTATCCAAACCATTGAAACGAATTTCCTTGTCGTCCAAAGCAACAGCAGATGAAATTTGGACCTATCGAAAAGAATTACTTCTTAAACAAGACGCATCGAGTGGTTTATTCAAACTTGTTGATGAAAGTGCAGTCGTCGTCGAATTCGACGATCAATCGACAATGGATGTCGATGATCAACATAACAATTCGATGAATTTAAATTCATCATTTTCAAATCGATATAATAACAATGGAAATGGCAATGGTCGAAAGAGTAATCGACGTGTTGGACCATCGAGACCGATCTCGGGCTATTTGGTATTCGCAAGTGACGCGCGGAAACGTTTGGCACAAACGAATCCCGGCCTGTCATTTGCGGATATCGGCCGAATTATCGGCGATCAATGGCGACGATTACCACAGCCCGATCGCGAACGATACGACGAACGAGCTCGAGAACGTACAAGAGAACAGGAAATGCAAGCAGTACAAAATGAAACACCTCATACTCCACAACGAATTGTCAACGGTGGAGTAGCAATCAATGGATATTATCAAAATATTCAGCCGATCAATGGCGGTGGTATTCTTCCAATTTTACTCAAGCCACCACCGCCTCCTCCTGTACAACAGCAACAACAACAACCACAAATTGCGTCTGTTCATGTTGTTCCACCTCGAGTACAACGTGTTGCTCATTCGGAAACCTATTCTCGATATATTGATCATCTCAAAACCGATCATCCATTTAGTTCAGATTGGCCGAAACAATTGAAAGCAACGATCGGTTCGAATGGAAATCATCCCGCTCGAACATTACCATCTCATTGGCTCATCAATAATAGTCCCGGTTTCTACAATAACATGTACGAAGCTCTATGGTCAATGCGTGAAAATATGTGGACAGATATGGTTCGTCCTCGAAATGTTCTTTCGGATGAATGGTAGAGAATCTGTAGTTTGATTTTCTTTTTCTTCTCGACTTATTATTCTTGTCTGTATGTATTGTTAAATTTTGTTGAAAACAAATCTTGTGTATGTGTGCGTGTGTCTTGTCAATAGCTTCTCTGTTCTTTCTTTCGTTTTTTTTTAAATGTACAGACAGCATAAAAATAAGAATATTATCTGAATGAAGAAGAAGATTTTCGTTTTTTTTGCCTTCATATATATTGATCGTTTTTTGTCCATTTAAACATCGAAAGAAGTGTAACACAAGAAAAAACAACAAAGAGAAAGAATAATGCGCTATATATGTAATATGAACGAGAGCAAGTAAATGAGAAAAGAAAAAAGAAAATAGTTGATTTCGTAAAAACAATTGAATCGTTGAAATTAAGATGGTGTTGGGCCAGATGGTGGCAATGGTGGCGGTGGTACTTGAGCATACATTTGATATGCTGCCGGGTACATGTTTGCCGATGGTGGCGGCGGCGGCGGAGGATAATTTGGAATTTGATTGAAACCACCAACACCACCGCCGTATGAATTATTTGTTGAAGATGATGACATTCCGTTCGATGGAGGTTTTGGATTCGATCGATGGGAATGCATGCCATTGCCATTGGTTGTTGCCGATGAATAGTCACGAGAATTATTATCGGTTCGAGGTCGTTTGAATTCATAGGAATCATTATCGAATCTTGATTGACGAACTGGCTGACTGCGACTTCGGGAACGTTTGTTACTGAATCGAGT
>ERZ781398.2284-NODE-2284-length-16492-cov-4.176614_pt1 | contig 16492 bp, 11 predicted proteins | sample MGYA00433077_ERZ781398 | MGnify/ENA primary metagenome ERZ781398 (study PRJEB29847, sample SAMN06458254) | wastewater metagenome | isolation source: Wastewater bioreactor | place: South Africa: Cape Town | study: EMG produced TPA metagenomics assembly of the... | reverse complement strand
TGGATGGGTAATTATCTTTTAAATCCATTCGAAGATAAAATTCAATATTTTCCATTACGTATTCGTAATCTATTGAAATTTCTTCCTTTTGGTGGTTATAACATCATTAGTCGAACGTTTCTTTCATTACTTTGTACAACATCATCATTATATAAACGTCTTCATGCTTCTTCGATTTCAATTATTCAAGATACTCTACTTATTCAAGATATTTATATTCCTAAAGACAAAGCAAACGAATTTCTATCTTTCATCCAATCGAAACAATTATTTACTGAGAAAAGCAATGTACTTGATCCAATTTGGCTCTGTCCAATTCGTGCAACTAATACATTGCAAAAATTGAGTCCACATTTTCTTAATAGTAATACGAAGACTGGTGACGCCGATGACTCATTTTTCATTAATTTTGGTCTATGGAGTCATCAACCAAATTGGCAACCAAAATCTTCGTATGCTAAAAATTCGACAAAGTTATTAGAAAGAAAGGCAATGGACTTAGGCGGACGAAAAATGTTATATTCACTTAGTTATTATTCGAGAAAAGATTGGTCTGATATCTACGATATTCAATGGTACGAACAAATGAAACAAAAATGGGATCCAGATTATACTTGGGGAGATTTTTATGACAAAATTTCTTTATCATAACATTGAAATATAAATAGACACTATATTAAAAGGGGTACTGCGAATATTTCATGATCGAAGTTAGTCATGCATAAATGGATTAAATTAAATGCAGAAAAAAAGAAAGGATTTTATTTATTGTGGAAAGTTTCATAAAAGGACAAGGAAAAATGATTTTTATGTGAATATAAGTTAGAAAAGAAGAGATTCTTCATATGAAGTTTGTAATATTTAAAAGATTTTAAAGTTTGAGAAATTTTTGAACACGACGATTGTCAAAGTCACCAATGCACATATTCATTGCTGAATCGAATGCAATACCTCTTGGCCTATTTAATTGCGTTGCATTATTTCCAAGGATACCAGTCCCAGCAATGGTGATTCTAGTTTGACTACCAGCACAAAACATCTGTACTCTATGGTTATAGGTGTCAACAACATACATATTCAAGTAATTGTCAATTTTAATACCCCTTGGATTATTTAAGAGTGTAGAATTTGAACCGGATACACCTGGGGTACCAGCAACAAACACACCTGATGAAGCACCAGGTGTCCAACGCATCACTGAATGCCCACCATAGTTTGTTATAAATAAATCATTACTCACAGATGGTAAATAATGAATACCCCATGGATAATTCAGTAATGTGTTGGTGTTTCCAGCTCCAGTACCACCAGCTACAAGCGTTCCATTCATACCCGATATCGAATTCGTTAAATAGCGCATAATACGATGATTGCTATAATCTGCAACATACATGTATGTATCGGTTGAATCAAATGTGAGATATTGAAGGGTATCAAGTTGATTTAATGCAGATCCTTGTGAGCCAGTTATACCGGCAATAGTTATTCCAACGCTTGATCCATTGATAAACTTTTGTATGCGATAATTGTAGCAATCACTTACATATAAATTTCCATTTCTATCAATATAAGCATCTTGAGCGTTATAGAACTGAGTACTATTCGATCCCGATGAATTATATGTTCCAGCTATGATTGTTGCATTTACAGCATCCTTCAATAATTTCCATATGACATAATCAGTAATCTCATCTGCACCATACAGAGTGTCATTTGAGTCAACATATACGCCCGATATTGCTATTCCTGGCGATATACCGAGCACAGTGATGCCTGTTGTGTTCCACAACAAACTGCCAGTTACACCTGAAAAATGATATAAATAATAATATAGATTTCATTAATTTCTCTAAAGATATCTGCACCATTTAGTTTCAAGATGTTTCTGAAGAATTTTGTATTGTATGTCACAATTTCACTATTTTCAATATTCAATCGGAGATTTTTATTTTGCGAACATGTCACTGTAATGAATAAAATTCTTTTACTCACATGGGTTAGGTGTTGTGGTTGTAGTGGCTGTGCTATAAATAAATGAATGCAGACATCAACAAAAAACAGATGAAAAGTACAAACTATAGTTTAGGTTATATGAAATCTATCCCTACCCTATGAGTATTTTTATTATATATTTCCACAAGAGACAAGACGAAAAAATTGAAAGTAATTCATAGATAAAAAGGTACAAGATTATGACAAATAGCGTTCTTCGATTATTTGTTGGGTCTCGATGCTTTTTTTTTTAAAGAAAAATGAAGCAATTCTGATCGACATGAAACCTGTTCTAAGTATGTATAGAAAAACGATCGAGTGTAGTATGATTCTGTCTCAATCAAATAGATTCGTGCGATCAAAAATAGAAAACTTACGTGGATGTTGTTGACGGGGTCGTTGTAGCTTAAATAATCGAACGTGTTCGAATATTTTGATACAAAATAAAAACGAAAAACTTATCGCGTAATTTTCGAAGATTTGATGACGAGTGAAGAAAAAAAAATCACTCTACGAAAATGACATTATGTATTTACTTGTGTCCGATGTGCTTGTTGTGCTGGACATCGTTGTCGTAGTAGATGGATGCGTTGCAACATAATCTAAACAACATATGAGAAAACGTCTCTTTTAAATTATATAGAAAATGAAAAGCTAACTTTGATTTCTTCGAACACATATAACATCTGCTCGAGTACTTTCCGATGACACAACATTATTTATCGTGCACGATTCTGAATACAATGAACAAACATTTTCATCATCAAAATAGATTGCTGTTTGACACTGTTGTTGACCTTGACATTCCCAAATACATGATTGAATTGATGAATCTTGCGGCCATGTAGCATTACGAAGTAAAGCGCAGGATGTCGAAGGCTGATAGAGAGCATTTCGATGAATTTGAACGGTTAGAAGAGCATTCATCGTTGGAAAGATAAGAATGATCAAAAAAAAAGTACATCTTCGACGTTACTGGGAAAATAATGTTGACTCTGCTTTCAAACGAAGCAAAAGAAAAAAAGGTTGCTGTTGCTATTTCCATAGTCAATATTAAAAAGTTGTCTGTGAAGAAGAAAATCACATAGAAACTTTTTGTCGAAGCACAATTTGCAGACAATATTTCTTTTCAAAGAAAAGCCTGCCCAACCTCGTCTTTGTTATTTAACAAACAAAAAATACTGAATGCTCTTCTGACAGGAAGAAGAAAATTACACTTTTTAATTTATTTCTATAGTTATAGAGAAAAATAACATATTTATTCTAAATCATTTCTTAAAGGCATACTCGATGATTTCAAAATTGATCAACTATCCTTGAGGATATTTGATGTTGAGATAAATTAGATATGAACATAAAACGAGTTTATTTCCATTAATTATTCATATATGATACACAAAAAGCATTTTAAATTGATGAAAAAGATACCAATTGCGTAGAGACGCAATTCTAGATGAAACGCGAGTAAACGTGCCAAAATTAATTTTAAAAATGCGTTTGGTGTTTACATGGGTTGATCCTGCTTCAGATGAAGCACAAGACGAAAACGTGCGCGATAATATTAATGAATTACGCCACCTGAATATTACTATTGACACATTTGATGATATTGATCGTTGTGATCAATTCATCGATGAAACAGAAGAACAAAAATTATTTCTTGTTATCACGGGCGATATTGAAAAATATCCCATCTCCACCATTCACGATAAGACAAATGTTGACACCATCTATATTCTGCACCGAAACGAATCATATGATATACACTCGGTCAAACAGTGGCCAAAAGTTCGAGGGCAATTTACAAATGTCTTTCAGCATTTGCACAACTTTAAAAGTGGACATCAAGAAAAATGATGAAAACATTATACCTATCGGCTTGATGTCAGCCACTACAGATCCTTTAAAACAGAACTTAGATCAACTCGATGCATCGTTTATGTACAGTAGAATTTTAAAAGAAATCATACTGAATATTGAATTTAATAACTCACATTTGCAAGAATTTATTACCTATTGTGAAAACACCATTCCTAGAGATACCCATGGTCGATTCATTAGCGATGATATGAAAAAAAATTATGGCATTCAACACTCTCCTGTATGGTGGTATATTAAAGAATCATTTCTCTATCCTATGCTTAATACCGCATTATTACAAATGGATACTGCTGTCATCATCAAAATGGCCTTTTATATAAGTGATCTCCATAGACAAATAGAACAGTTATATAATGATCAATTTAATGAACACACAAATAAGCAATCATTTCATGTTTATCGAGGTCTAGGCTTACCTATAGAATACTACAACCGCATCAAACATATGGAAGGAGGATTAATTTCATTTAACAGTTTCTTATCGACAAGTAAAGATATTGACGTTGCTCTAGGCTTCGCTAGTTCATACCTTGGCAACGAACACAAGATTCCTGTTCTCTTTAATATTACGATAGATCCATCCAAACAATTCACACAAGAAGAAGAAATTCTTTTCTCCATGCATTCAATATTTCGAATACAAACGATCCAACCTTTACGGTACAATACAAATCTCGCTACTATCACAAACATCCGACGAAATTGAACAAAGCTACATTTACAGCCTACTAGGAACTATAAAAAATCACGAAGGACAGTATGACGTAGCAAATTCATTTTACGAAAAAGATCTTGAAATCATCCGAGTAGCTCTTCCTGAGGATCATCCAGATTTGGCGTTTTCATTAAGACTGTTGGGTGACCTATACAATCGTCTTGGAGAATATCGGAAAAGTATTTCTTTGCAAGAAACTGCATTAAAAATTTTGATTGAGAAATACGGAGAAAATCATCTCTTCCTGGCTAGATCATGCAAATATATGGGAGATGTGTATAATAGTTTGGGAGAATATTCGAAAGCATTACGATATTTTGAGAAAGTAATCAGCTGAGCATCCTGATCTGGCAATTGGTTATAATTCGATCGTTGAAGTTTATAACAATCTTGGACAGTACAACGCGAAGCTCTGTCATCGGTTGAGAAAGCTTTACAAATTCAAGAAAAGATTTTATCAGAAAACGATCCTGATTTAGCATTTTGTTACAGTAATATGGGAGTCATGATTATATATTACCTTTATTGGTTGTGTTGAACGTGCCAACTCTATTAAAATTCTGAAAATCATGCTTCAACAGGATCGTATTGAATTACAACATTTATTTGCCTAAAATCTTTGTTAAAATAAAAAAAGTAGATATTTTATCATAAATCGAAGAAAATGCTTTTTCTATACACATGTATATTGATCTCAGTGAAAATATATGCTGTACCGGAATATCAATTCAATATATACAGAACAGTTTCATACGAAGATGGATTTTGTCTTCTTTATTATGTACATTATGACGATCATTTCTTTGACACATACGAATCGAAACCAACAGTCTCTCATCAGATTATTCCGCACTGCCTTCGTCTATTGACTGAGGACTTCTATGATGATGGTTCTATGATAAGTTCAAAATATACTTTCGAAGAATTACGAGAAAAAAATATTAGTAGTCAACAATTACTCTCTTGGTCGGCTGCAATTGAATTAGTTGAAGAATATGAAATATTTTTGAATAATCCTTCGAATATCTCATTTTCAAACGAATCAGTATTCTACAATTGTACATCATCATGGTTTGGACCATTCTGTCGTTTTACATTTGATTTCTCAAGCAATATGTCATTACACAAAATGATTCTATCTATTTTTACACAAAGATCACCAATCTATAGCGGTGCACGAATAACATGTTATGAATATCCTCAATGTCAAACATTACATTCATTTTGTTTGGATTGGCGTGATATTTGCGATAGAAAAGTTGATTGTTTGGATGAATCCGATGAATTAAATTGTTGGCAAATTGAAATAAATGAATGTGGCGATAATGAATATCGATGTCATAATGGTCAATGTATTCCAGCAGAATTCTTTCACGATGGTCCAATTGATCCCGATTGTTTAGATCGAACAGATGAACCCGAAAATGAGAATTATTATCATTCATTTTGCTACAAAGATGTATCATTTCGTTGTGAAGAGCACACTTGTCGACCAGGTTTCAACAATCACGAATTTCCATGTGGCGATGGTGCATGTAGTTCAGCAGCACTACCACGTTGTTTCAATGGTCGTAGTAATCTTCTATATGATGATCTTTGTTCACGAACTCTACTATGTTTTATTCATTCTTCAATGGCTGCGTACTATTGGTGTCAAGATTATTGTTTTACAATCGATTGTTTAAGAGATCGATGTCAATCATCATATGAATACACTAGTAGTCCCATGCTATTTGGACATGTATATTTTATATTCTCATCAAACATATCAGAAATTTCTTTCCCAACATACGTTTGTTACAATGAACAACTCTGTAGAGAATTCCTACCAGCTACTGTTCGTACAAACAATTTATCTTGTCGTTACTTTCATGAATTGGATTTGAAAATCAACGGTTCACGCATAGATATGTTTTCGATTTTTCAAAAAGTTCGACGTTTATTTCAATCATGTTTTATTCTATCAAATGAAACAATAGATTGTAATCATACAACACTCTATCAATGTCAAAATTCTTCAAAATGTATTAGTAAACATCGTTTACTCGATGGTATGCAAGATTGTCCATTGAATGACGATGAAATATTCAATCAAAGTTGCTCATTAATCGATAATAATCATCAGCGTTTTTCATGTTTAGTCAACGGTATTCAAAAATGTTTTTCGCCATTAATCATTCAAGATAATAATTTCAATTGTGATAATAATAAAGATGAACGTCATCGGACAATTGATCTATCAAATAGTTATGAACAAATTCATTTTCAGATGATATGTAATGGAATAAGAGAACTCGAACCAATTGTCATCGATGATGGAACAAAACATACCGATGAAACTGAATGCGACGTTTGGGAATGTAATAATACGTATACTCGATGTAATCAGTTTTGGTCATGTCGAAATGGAGCTGATGAAATGCATTGTTCACCTTCACTTTGTCCTGACTTTCATCATGAATGTATTTTTCTTAATGATACATCGAAAGTCTCATGTTTGCCAATGCCACAAGCTGGTGATAATATTATCGATTGTCTTGGTGCAACAGACGAACGAGATCGATGTCTACGTATTTATACAACACTCTATCAACTTCAATATCAATGTCACAATGAAAGTAAACGATGCTATGAAGATCGACAATTATGTGATGGAACAAATCATTGTCCATTGACTGATGATGAATCTTTCTGTATGAACTATGGTACGAGTTATAGTGGTGTGTGTTATTCAATATCTCAGAGCAAGAGAACACCAGTTGAGGATTATTTTTGTCGTACTATCGCATGGGGATCTCGATCTCAAACGATCTATTTTCAATTGGGCAATATGCCAATCTATCCACAAGATTTACCCACCACTGAGAACTTCGTTTCATACCCAACGGAAACACAAAAAAGTAATGAAATGATGACGCAAAGATCTACAGACATTTGGCGATGCAATCGAGGATTTGATATTCGTATTCGAATGAATAATCAAAGAGATAAGATATTCTGTCTTTGTCCACCGAGTTATTACGGTGATAGATGTCAGTATCAAAATGAACGTGTAAGTCTTACAATGAAAATTGAAATGACATCGAATTGGCGTTCAATAATGACATTTGTAATCATACTATTCGATCACGAGAAAATTCTTCAATCGTTTGATTATATTGATTATTTATCAATTCGAGATTGTAAAGCAAAATTTCATATATATTTACTTTATTTAAATCAAAAGAAGAAAACTTTCTTGAAAAATTATTTCATTGAAATTCATGCATTTAACAAAGAAACATTGACTTATCAAGGTAGTTGGATCTATCCACTTCGATATTCATTTTTACCTGTGCATCGTCTATCGATTTTACTTGTTGTTTCCATATTGAACAAGTTAAAACATGAGAGTAAATGTACAAATTCATGCTTTCATGGTCAATGTTTGAGTTATATCAATGAGAAACATTCAACATTCTGCTTTTGTGATCCGGGTTGGTCAGGTGTTCAATGTAATATTCAATATCAATGCCATTGTGCATCGGATTCACTATGTTTACACGAATCGATTTGTATTTGTCCAATGGATCGTTTCGGTCCTCGATGTGTTCTTCGTCAATCATCATGCCATTCGACATCATGTCTCAATCATGGTCAATGTATACCTGCTGATGAACGTCGTGTCAGTAGTCTTATGAATAAAATCGATTGTATTTGTCCACAAGGATTTATTGGAGATCGATGCCAATATCGACAAGCATTAACACAATTTGAAATAAAATTTCATTCGAAATTATCAATTCCATTGATATTACTTATTCATTTGATTACTGTTCATCCCGATGCACATCCAACTCGAACAAGTCTTATGAAGAAAATTCCGATCGATCAAGATTCATTATCATTTTCGACATCGATTCATTTCAGTATCGCTTTTGCTGAAATGGATAACGATTACTATTTGATTGCACTACATAGACAGACGATCACCACTATGACAAATCTATCGACACAAGTTGTTCCAACTCATCGTTGTGCATCGATTGATGAATTATTTGACAAAATATTAGTCAATCAACATCTCATTCGACGTATTAAAAAGTATCATCTTCCGTGTAAACAACGTTCGGATTTAGTTTGTTTCTATGATGAAATTCATATGTGTCTATGCGATCTCGATCGACGAGTCAATTGCTTTCGATTCGAACATAAGATGACGTACAATTGTCGAGGATATAATCTATGTGAAAATGATGGTCATTGCTTTCAAGATGATAAAATGTGTCCAACGTTGGCCATATGTGTTTGTCGTGAATGTTTCTATGGATCGAAATGTCAATTTTCGACGACAGGAGCAACATTATCACTCGATACAATCTTAGCCTATCAAATTCGTTCGAATACAGGAATCCATCGACAACCTTTATCAATAAAAATTTTGATTGGTTTAACTATAGTCATGTTTGTGTTAGGTGTTTCCGGTAGTCTTATGTCATATTTCGTTTTTCGAACAAAAAAAGCTCGTGAAGTTGGTTGTGGTTTCTATTTAACAGCATCATCAATTGTATCGATAATAACCATGAGTTTCTTTTTAATTAAATTTTGGATTCTTCTTCTTGCTCAAACAAACACGATCAGCAATCGTTTGTTTATACGAATTCAATGCATAATTATTGATTATTTTCTTCGAATTTTATTGAGTACAAATGATTGGTTGAGTGCTTGTGTATCTATTGAAAGAACAGTCAATGTTTTCAAAGGTGTTCTATTTAACAAAATCAAGAGTAGAAAATTAGCGAAAAAGATGATTGTTCTCGTTTGTTTATTGACAATTTCAACACAAATTTATGATCCTGTTTATCGTCGTTTAGTCGATGATACGGAAGAACAACGGACTTGGTGTGTAACTCAATATTCATCATCGATGAAAACCTTCGATTGGATAATAAATTTACTTCATTTTTCGATTCCATTCTTAATTAATTTAATATCAGCAGTGTTAATTATTTTTCAAGCAGCTCGAAATCGATCGAATGCCCAAAAAACGCAAACATATCGAGAACATCTGTCGAAACAATTTCAACATCATAGACATCTACTCATTTCTTCATTTATTCTCGTTCTATTAGCTGTTCCACGTCTGATTATTTCATTTCTATTCGGATGCATGAAATCAGTTCGAAATCCTTGGCTTTATTTAACTGGCTATTATGTCTCATTTGTTTCACCCATGTTAATGTTCATTATATTTATTCTACCATCGAAGGTATACAAAACAGAATTGAAAGAGATAATCAGACATTTTCGACATAGACATAGAAATGTCACTAGAACATTTGTGCCATACAAATAGCATAAGGTAATTTTTCATCTTCAGTCCAAAAACAATCGATAATACGCATCGAGTTTTTTTCCATCAACACTTGAATATCTTCATAGATGTATTTAGCTGATAATTCTGTTTGTATGGCATCGTATGGTTGTAATTTCAAATTGAATCCTTGATGATCAGTAATAGTTTGAGAATTGAGACTAATAAACCAACTTTCCATTTCTCGTTTGAATGGATTGTATGTAACATGATGTCGATAATTGTTAATATCGAAATTGAAATTAAGTTCACGATTGAGACGTGCAAGTAAATTGTAATTAAATGCAGCAGTAACTCCTTTTGAATCATCATATGCTCGAATAAGTGTTTGAGGATTTTTACACATATCAAATGCGCATACAAACCAATCGCCAACTTGTAGGTTCTGACGAATAGAACTCAACAATTTCATAACGGGTGCATCGTTTCCATATTTGATATTCGTCGAACTAAATGATGAAAAATTGCCAATTGTACTGCCCATGAGCATGACGACTCGTATTCCTTGAAAATCTATTTGTAATCGCTTGTACATTTCATCGAATGTTGAACATATGGGATTAACATGTTCTTGAATAATTTCTTTGCCAAATGTTTGTCCTAATAGTTGCACAAGTAAATCGATAGCACATTTTGATATATCAACAGGATGATAGACAAAAGGAATATCATTTCTTGTTTGAATCCATGGTTTTAAAAATGTTTGAATTTTACCACCATCACCACAACCTAATTCAATCAAATGAATTGTTGATGATAAATCTTTGGAATACTTTGAATGTTTAACAATTGCCGATTTAATATCATTAGATTTTCGTTTTAATAATTCAAATTCTTGTTTAAACAAATAATATTCTTTCATTTGAGTAATTAGACTAAAGATCATTGAACCATAGGTATCATAAAGATATTCTGAAGTAATTCGACGATGATCAGTATTACTAAGTAATGAAATAATTGCTTTACGATCGATTTCAGTAAGTGAATGATCTATTTGTTCGATACGTTTGACACATCGAAATGTCGCGAAAGCATATCGATATATATCTTGATACCAATTACGAAATGATTGTCGTACCAATGCTGAATTCGTAGCAAATGATGCACCTAATACGACATAATGTTGATTATCAAAAAAATCCGAAGAATAACCAGGATATGTTGGTAAACTACCACGATAATTTTCAAACGGTCGAAATGGACTTGATGTCCATTCGAATGCTGATCCTTGCCATTGAAGGCATTGTTTATTGTCGACACTTGAACATACAGACCTCGTATGAAAATGACGAAAATTAATATTTGAATCTTTAGCAAATGCACCAGTTTTTAAACAATCTGACCAATCCCACATAGCATAGACCCATTCGGCTTCTGTTGGCAAATCAATGCGTTCTCCTGTTTTATTCGATAGCCAACGGCAATAAGCTTTCGCTTCAACTTGACTAACAAGAACCGGATGATCAAGTACTTTTTCAATCGGAATATTTCGTTGTAATACGAAATTTACTCGATAAGATCCATTTTCAAACATCCATGAAGCTGGATGATGAATATCAGATGTTGTAATCCATTGAAAAACTTTTTCATCCCACCAATCACTTGTCATGTAGCCATTGTTCAGTACAAACTGAAGAAAATCTCCATTTCGAATAGGATGTGATTGCATTTCAAACGGTGGTATATACACCGATTCACATGGAAATTCATTATCCCAACCAAAACTATATTTCTCAATCGAAACATCGTACGGTTTTCCAAGTGATGTTTGTCCGCCGGGTAATAACACCCAACTATTATCAGATAATGATGAAACATGCGACGATAAATAAAAATTATCTTCACAAGTCATATTTAATCGAAGTGATTCAATCGGTAAATGAACAAACATGTACATCATTGTTTCTTGATGTAACATTTCATGTTCCAAAGCAATATTTAGTATGTTTAATGTTTCTATATCATTTAAATCTAACTTGTAATCAGTTAATATATTGATTAATTTTTCACGAACTTTGCGTTTATAATCATTAACACTTGTTACAGAAAATGAACGCCAATAGTTTTCTTCATTTTTTGTATCCATTGAGAATTGACTTGAATGACTATGTTTGACGACACCTGTTTCAACATCTGTTTCAACATCTGGATCAACACCACGTTCAAAAATTTTATCGTACAATTTGTCAATTGATTCACCACTGTTTTTGTTAATATTTCGAAATTGTAACCAACTGAAACATGGTAAATGACCAAGATAGAATATTATTGGCAATCGTAACTGAATTGGCTGCCTATAATAATCATCTGTCGAACGTAGTAATGAGAACAATCGATCAGTTTGATTCCATACATCATGAAATTTTTTGCACCAATCTTGAACTGGCATAGGTTTTTCAACATATTGATCGTTGACGACCATTGATGAATTGTATTACGTATTTAATTTTAAATGAAGATTAGTTGCGTTTCTTCAATACACAACTGAGAATATCGTGTGGATTATATACACCTCCGATATTTACGAGGTAAATGATGATTGGAAATAGCAATAATACATTATACATTTATCTGTCACATTTTTCATTTCTTTTCTTATTATAACGTCAAGGATAGACATATAAACTAGGGATATACCAAACCCGAATATTCGGATTCGAGTGAGTTTGGATTCGACTGGGTTCGGATTCGTTGGATTCGGATTCGAACAGATTCGGATTCGAATGGATTCGGTTTTAAAAAGATTTGAATTCGACTGGATTCGATCTTTACCAAAATGAAAGTCGAAGTTATGTGAACGTGCTAAGCTATGATATTCAATAATGTTGATAATAACAATAGGTCATTAAGGACAATTCAGATTTGAACTTAAATTCGACATTTCGTCATTATTTTAACTTTATCTAGGGATTTCATAGTTTTTCTTCTTTTCTTTGTATAGAAAAACGTCCAGTTGGATTATGTAACTATTGGGCGAGGGCGAAGAATAACAAAGCACTCGAATGAATATATATATACATGTGTTTTTTCTAGTAGACGACGTATACAATACGTGGTACACAAATGGTGAAATCCGAGCGAAATCACAGCAAGAATATCAAGGAGAAAAAAAACAAACCCGTTCGTATTGAACTGAGCGAAACCGATGAAGGCGTTAACAATTCAGATGAATCAGTGACACAATCCGATGAAGTTCACACGGATGCCGACGTATCAACTGATTCGTCATCACGTTTTAAGTCAAACGTTTGGAACTATGCACATAAAGATCCAAATGATCCTGGCTTCGCCATCTGTGATTTATGTCCCGGTTTTCCAACTTTAAAACGCATTTCGGTAAAAAGTGGAGCAACTACTACGTTACGGAAACATCTGATTAAAGTTCACAGTAAAACTGATCTTTCACTTATATCACGTGTGGATAAACAATGTGAAAAGATTTCGACAACTGTGCGAAATAAATTGCACAAACTTTTAATTAACGCAATTGTTGTGGATGGTAGGTGTTTCAGTGATTTTCGAAAATCTGGATTTTCTCGTTTCATGGAATATGCTATTCCAGGTAAGGATAATATTTAGAGTCAATCATTAGCATACAAGTTTATACTTATAGGTTATATTCCACCACATGCAAGCACTGTTCGTCGACAGATTAAGCAACTAAACAATATACATCATTTTAATTTGATCGAAAAATTAAAACATGTCGAATACATATCAATCACATGTGACTTTTGGTCAAATCGATCGTCAAAATCTTTTTTAGTTATGACAGGACACTATTTATCCGCGACATTTGAGCTGTATAGTACTGTTATTGATTTTTCATATTTTGAACAACGTCACTTTGCTGAATGCATTGCAAATGAAATTTGCAACAAATTGAATCATCTAAGTATTCTTGATCGTGTGACAGCCGTCACTTGTGACGGCGCAGCTAACATGAAAAAAGCTCTCGATCAATTCGGAGCGGTTGATCGTCTATGGTGTTTAGGTCATCGCTTGCACTTAATAATAACTAATGCACTTGGCTTTTGGCTTAAAGACAAAAATCAAAATCTGGGCGATGTAAACGATGGCACACATATGGTGAACCATACTGAGAGCGTTCAGAATTCGAATTCAACAGAAATTTCCAGTGATGAAGAAGACGAATTTACCGTAATCGATGATGATCAAGAAAGTGAAATGGTAATTTCCTCAGTATTATATTTTGTTAAAAAGATATGAGAATACTGAAAGTCGATTTTTTTTCTCACAATTTGAATTCTCAATAGGAAGTGAGATGAAATCACATTCGATATCATAACTCGTTTTATTTGACTTATATTTCTTTCTACTATTTCTCTCTTTGGTCTTGCCGTTAGTATTACTATCGTTGTGTCTGTCACTCTTACATTTACGCCGACATGTTTTCTAGCTTTTCTCTTTATGTAAAGAATCGATGTATTCTTTTTCTTCATGTTCGTTCGTATTAAATGGCTTAATTGAACGTAAACAGGTTAGAAATAGAAAAGTAAATCTGGGTTTCTATCATTATTAACATAAATATAATCGTTGATATTTTCTATGCTCTTTTTTTGTCATATCTCATTTTTCAGTGCACATACATTTTAGGAAGACGGACAAATTGATGTCAATGGTCATGGTCCAATTGACGATGGATGGAGTGACGATGTTGTGACGGAAGACAATTTTCTTTCTCAAAATATAAGTTCACTTGGTGGTCTTTTGCGTAAATGTCGTGCACTCTGTTCAATGATTAAACGGTCAAGTTTATTGGCAGCATTCTTCGAAAAAGAATGTTACAAAATTGGTAGTCGACGTTCACTTCAAGCCGATGTATGCACTAGGTGGAATTCAACTCTTCATATGATCGAGAGTTTTCTTGCTTTGAAAACTGCTATTTGTGCATTATTTGCGGAAAAACATTTGTTGGATTTAACTCATGCCCAATCAATGAAACTACACTGTCTCGAACTGACGTCATCGGATTGGAATTTATTGAAAAATTTAAGTCAAGTTCTTACGCCATTTGAACTTGCTACAAAGTTGCTAAGTGGTCGACGATATCCGACAATCGGATTATGTTTATTTGCCCTTCATCATCTGAAGTTATTTCTCGAAGATACAGAAGGTGATAACGATCTACAGCAAAGACTCAAACATTGTCTTCTTGAGAAAATGACAAGATACATTGATGATGAGAAAGAACAAATGCGAATGTTACGCGTAAGTTATGCATTACTTTGTTGAAAACTGTACTTGAGCGGTTCTCGATTCGTTTTTTTCTAGATTTATGGTTATTTTGATCCTATGGGGTTCTCTATACTGGGCGATCGAGAGCGAACAATGGTAGAAAAAGAGCTGAAGAAATTAGCCAGCATAAATCCTGAGATGAACTTCGATTCACCAATATCAAATACAAAAACCAACAATATTCACAAGGTGAAGTCGGAACGTACAGCTGTTAATACATTTCTACAATCGGTAGGACATGAGTCCATGAATACCAAAGGCAAGCGTGCAACACTTGTTGAAGAGTTTCGAACCTATCGTCTTCTGGCAGATAGATTTATGGAATTGAAAGATACTGATGCCACAGTATTAGATTTTTGGTCAACTCATACTCACGAATTACCGTTGTTATCAACGTTTGCACGTCGATTTCTCGCTACACCAGGAACCAGTGTACCATCTGAATCCGCATTTTCTATTTCTGGCTTTATCGGTCGAAAAGAACGATGTCGTTTAACACCGGAAAATCTTGCTGCTACTGTATTTCTCAAGGATAAATTGGAATAAATATTTAAATTTGTATTTTATTTAAAATTCTTGTTAACTCAAATCTTCTAAACTGTTCTTTTCATTGAAATAAATATATGCATCGTTATACTAAGCTTTATTAATCCTGAATTATTATGATAGTATTTTTCGACCGAATCTTCGAATCTTTTCGAATCTTTTCGAATCTTGGGTTTGTCGAACTCAAACCTTTCGAACATTGGATTTGTCGAACTCAAACATTTCAAACCCAACAAGGTTCGATCGAACCTTCGAACCCAGATTCGGATTTGGTACATCCCTAATATAAACTATGAGTACAAAGTCAAAATATGAATAGTATCTGTATCAATCATAATCATATAGATAATATGCATTAGTTATCGATACTTTTGCGTATAATAATATTATTCACCTTGCGCAAACAGAAAAAGAACAGAAGGAGAAAATGTGCACAAAAGTAGTAAAACGATTGTTGACTGTTTCAACTTTTGTCGTTCGTTACATCGAACGATGTTTCCATTTCTATTCACTTCGTGTATGAAATTGACTTTGTTTTTATGCATGATCTCGAATTTATCATTAAAAAAAGTACAATTTTAGCCAACAATCTGATTAGATATTCTATAATTTTGTTGATAAAAAGATAAAAGACATAAAGAATGAGAAAAAAGAGTGGTTAAGGACACAAGATGAGTATTTTCCGTTCGACGGAAAAATTTTCTTGACAGAACGCAAAAGATGATTTGTCCTATGCTCGTAGTCAC
>ERZ781398.2282-NODE-2282-length-16509-cov-4.265163_pt1 | contig 16509 bp, 19 predicted proteins | sample MGYA00433077_ERZ781398 | MGnify/ENA primary metagenome ERZ781398 (study PRJEB29847, sample SAMN06458254) | wastewater metagenome | isolation source: Wastewater bioreactor | place: South Africa: Cape Town | study: EMG produced TPA metagenomics assembly of the... | reverse complement strand
TTCGATTGTCTTCGTCGTTTGGTATTAGTTCATGGTGCTTGGTGTTTTACTCGAACAGCTGAATTAATTTTGTATACATTCATGCATAATTGTGCATACGTATTTGTGATATTTTTTCATCAATTTTTCAATGGATTTTCTGGTGCAGTTACTCTTCATTCATTATGTAAGTCATATCAGTGTTGATATAATGAATAGAAATAAGTTTTATATCGATTCTAGATTTAACTCTATACTCAAGTTTGTTTACTGTGCTTCCTCAAGTAAAATTCTACGATTGCGAAAAAAAATTCGATTGAAATATTTTTAATATTTTAGTGTGCTGCCGCACTATTCGATCAACATGTTCCAGCCGAACGTGCTTTACATGAACCTCAATTATATCAGTATACTCTTCATGCCAAATGCTATCGTATGTGGTCATATTGGATAAATATCTTGGACGCTATCTGGCAAAGTGCGGTGATATTCTTTCTCGCTTATTTCGCCTATCAAGATGCGCATTATATGGATGTTTCATCATTTGGTTTTTCGATTGCAACGAGTATGATCATTACATCATTGATACATGTTCTTCTGCAAACATCAAGAGTTGATTTATCCATGATAAGTTCAATCGCGTTTAGTTTACTTGTTTTTCTTGGTTTTACATTAATCTTTGATGTTACATGCGTCAATTGTATTGCAGGCGAAAGTCCATATCAAGTCTCGTATCAAACACTTCGACAAGGTCGATTTTGGTTTACAACTATATTAACCATTGTAACAGCAATGTTCCCACGTTTTGCTGTCAAATGCGTTTATAATTCAGTTCGAAATCCGCTGATGTAAAACAAACGATAGATCATCGAAAATCTGCATGTGATAATATCCGGTGTTCCGTGAAAATTCAAGATAAAAATCAATTCCAACGGATAACTAGTCTGATTCATTCATTTTTCTCATTGAACTGACAACTAATAAAGATGTAATATAACGTATATTTTTATTCACTCAATGTGAACATTGCACAATAAATAATATTTATTTTTTTCTCCTTGTTGTTTCATTGACAAGAAAGTTTTTTTATTTATTCTGGCGCCATCTTTTCGAAAGAAAAAAAAAACCTTTTTGGATTTGGTTTGAATCATATAAATTTCCATCGAATGAAAATCTTTCGTCGATAAATAAAGTCATTTCTACTATTTCTAGTTCGTAGTAGAAGTCCTTCGTCCATTTTGAATTTCATTTGTTTTTCTTGCGTAAGATTTCGTTGAAATACTTAACTTGACATTTATTTAGATTGATATACATCCGAATGCTTGATAAAAATGGCAAGCAAAACAAAGAAAACACCTTTACCCAAGTAATTTCGCGTTTCTATTTATTGAATATAAAACGTAGGAAAACAATTATTGATTCTATTTATTAGAAATTCCAATATCGCTAATAACATCGACGATGATGACGATGATAGCGGACTAATTCAACAAACAACGTCATTCAAAGCAAAATTCGCTTTTCTACCATCAGACGAAGAAAATAATATCGAAGAAGATGATGATGATAATGATAATGACAATGAATCAGCTCCGGCTAAAACAACAACAACAACATCGTCATCATCGAAAAAGAAAGCACCGAAAAAGAAAAATCAATCATCAAAAGCTAAGAAAGAAGATGAAGATATTGATTCTTTATTAGCTGCAATTGAATCAACAAGTGTATCGACAAAGAAAGGAAGTAAAAAGAATAAACAACAAGCGACAACAACAGTTGCTAATAATGGTGATGGCAATTTTGAAGACGGTGAAGGACAAGATTTAGAAGATATTTTAAAAGAAATCGACGAGAAATTCGATGAAGATGATCGAAAAAAACAAGCGAAAAAAGAGAAAAAGAAAAAGAAGAAAGAAGAAAGTAAAGAAGCAGCTAAAGAAGCAGCATCAACCGTAAGAATTATCTTATTTAAATTGATTGACTTCGAAAATGTTTCGATTTTTCTTTTCAATAGAACGAACCTGTTGAACAAAAAGCAGCCGAAAATCAAGTCGACGAAGCCAAACCTTCAACAGTTGAAGATGCTCCAGCGGCTGCTGCTGCAGATGATAAGAAAAGTTCAAAAAATAAGAAAAAAGCAGCCGAAAAGAAGTCGAAAGGTGGTGTCGATTCGAAAACTGTACGTTTATTTTGATATATATTTGTCTTTCGATTGATTTTGTTTGTTGATGCAAAATTTAGTTAAGTTTAATGAAAGAATTTCAACGACAACAAGAAGAAGCGAAATTAAAAGCTATACGTGATGAAGAAGAACGACAACGTTTGGAAGAATTATTAGACAAACAACGTGAAGAACAAGAACGTTTGGAAAAAGAACGTCGAGAGAAAAAGAAACAAAAAGAAAAAGATCGTATTCAACGAAAGAAAGATGAAGGATCGTATTTAACGAAAGAACAACGAGAAAAACTTGAACGAGCTAGAATTCAATTAGAAGCTGCTGGTGTACAAGTACCGGCTCGAAATACAGCCGCGACAAGCGCAGAACAACCAGTGAAAAAACGAGTTCTCTATGATGATAAACGAAAGAAAAATCAAACAAATGCTAAACAAACGAATAATGCTGATACAACAAATCAAAGCGCACAAACAGCTGTTACACCTGTTGAAACCGAAAAGAAATTGGCAGTTAAAGAAGAAGATAATTTGAAAGAAGATTGGGAACAAGACTCGGAAGAAGAAACAATTGACCAATCAAAAGAATCTCAAACGCCGACTGTTGAAGTTAAACGAGAGGCATCCGTTCAATCATCAGCAACAACAAGTACAGCAGCTGCACAAGCTGCAAATGAAAGTTCCGACGAGGGATCATCAGACGAAGAAACCTCATCGGACGATAGTGATGAAACTAGTTCATCGAGTGATGACGATGACAATGATCAATTATCGCCAATGGAACGTGTACGAAATCGATTGCAACGACGTCATCTAACATGTGAAAGTCGTCGTTCGACCGAAGTTCTTCGTGCGCCTGTTATTTGCGTTTTGGGTCATGTCGATACTGGTAAAACGAAAATCTTGGACAATCTTCGTCGAACACACGTTCAAGATTCGGAAGCCGGTGGTATTACTCAGCAAATCGGTGCAACGAACGTGCCATTAGAAACTATTCGTGAACGAACGAAAATGTGCCGAAAATTAGTAACACGCGAAGGAGATTTTATTGTTCCTGGTCTTCTAATTATCGACACACCTGGTCACGAATCGTTTAAAAATCTACGTTCACGTGGTTCATCACTTTGTGATTTAGCCATTCTTGTTGTCGATTTAATGCACGGTTTAGAACCGCAAACACTCGAATCACTTCAATTACTACGCGAAAGAAAAACACCATTTATTATCGCATTGAATAAAGTTCGAAATCAAAATCATTAAAACGATATCATTCGATTCGTTGTATATTTAGATCGATCGATTGTATAATTGGAAAGGTGATAACAAGAAAAATGTCGAACTCGTCTTGCAAGAACAAGGACAAAATACGAAAAATGAATTTGAAAAAAAATGCAATGATACTATTGTTCAATTTGCTGAACAAGTCAATCAGATATATTCAACAATAAAAATGAAAACTTTTGTTTTTTTTTGCTTTTCCATAGGGCTTAAACGTTGCACTCTATTATAAAAATCCGAATCCCGATGAATACTATTCCATGGTTCCAACATCTGCTCATACAGGTGACGGCATGGGTTCATTAATTGCAATGATTATTGAAAAATGTCAAACATCATTAGCTAAACGTTTATCCTACACCGATGAATTACAAGCAACTGTGATGGAAGTATGTTTCGAGAGAAAACAATGAGATTTTGATCTTTATTTTGAATGATTAATTAGGTCAAAGCTATTGGTGGTCTTGGTACAACAATTGATGTTGTTCTCGTCAACGGTCATTTACGACTTAGTGATACGATTATTGTTGCTGGTCAAGAAGGACCAATTGTAACACAAGTCAGAGGTTTACTTATGCCTGAACCAAATCGTGAATTACGTGTTCGAGTAGAAATTCAAATAGTTTTGTTGTTTTTCTTTGTTTTCTATTTTTCAATTTCAATTTAAGAATCAATATCAAAATTACAAACAAGTCAAAGCAGCTCGTGGTATCAAAATTGCTGCTAAAGATTTAGAAAAATCCATGGCCGGTTTACCATTATTTGTCGGTCGAAACGATGATGAAGTTGAATACTTTAAAAATGAAATTCAAAACATTCTTAAATCAGCTCTCAGCTCAATCAAATTAAAAGAAAATGGTGTCTATGTTCAAGCATCGACATTAGGTTCTCTCGAAGCTCTTCTAGAATTTTTGAAAACATCAAATATTCCTGTAAGAAACAAATTATATCCGTATGCAAAATTCAATGTTTGCTTTTAGTATGCTGGTATTAATATTGGACCTGTTCATCGAAAAGATATTATCCGAGCATCGACACAACTCGAACGAGATCCACAGTAATAATAATGAACCGTTGTCAATGATTTACCTTTTCTTTTCTTTTTTTTAAAGATGGGCTGTTGTATTAGCATTTGATGTTCGAATTGAAAGAGATGCTCAAGAACATGCCGATAGTGTTGGTTAGTAGTACATTCAATGAATTGATGTTTCCTTTTAATGAATATGACCAATGAAATGTTTCGTAGGCGTGAAAATCTTTCAAGCTGATATCATCTATCATCTATTCGACATGTTTATTGCGCATCGTGAACGTCTGAAAAAAGAAAATCAAGAAAAAAATCGTCATCTCGCCGTATTTCCATGCAAATTACGTGTTCTACCGCAATATATCTTCAATTCTCGAGATCCCATTATTTGTGGTGTTATTGTCGAAGATGGTTTCGTTAAATTAGGCACACCCATATGTGTCCCATCGAAAGAAGTATGCGTTTTTCTATTTGAATGTTCGTATTTATATTTATTATTATTCTTAGTTTGTTGACTTGGGTCGTATTGTTAGTATCGAAATGAATCATAAACCAATGGAAGTCGCACGAAAAGGCGCCGAAGTTTGCATTAAAATCGAGCCTGTTGGTGGTGAAGCACCGCGAATGTTCGGTCGTCATTTCGATGAAACTGATCTATTGATGAGCAAAGTAAAGATTCGACAATGATCGAAAGGAAAACTTCGATTTCATCGGTTTCTTTGTCTAGATTTCTCGTGATTCAATCGACGTTGTTAAAGATCATTTCCGTGACGATATGCAAAAATCCGATTGGCAATTGATGATTGAATTAAAAAAGATATTTAACATTCTTTAAAAAAGAGAAAGAAAGAAAGAAATAAAATTTTCTACACAGTGACATACAAAAAAAATGAAAACAAGAATTTCAAATCTAAGCAAAAATCATTTTATCTTTTCTTTTTCTGTTCGATTCATTGTTGTCGTTGTTGATTTCAATATCATATTATCCAAAAAAAGAAACGTCAGCTCTCGTTAAAACGATAGCAGATGGTTTTAATTAATAAACGTGAGAGTCATTTTGAAATTCGAGAGAGGAAATGAGTTCCCATCTGAATAAATAAATATATATATATAAGTATGTATGCAGTACTTCTGATGACATCTGTTCCAACGAATCAGATTGCTTCGCTAGTCTCACCATTAATAATTACTAGATTGTATCAGTTCAGTTCTTTTCTTTTCTTTTTCTCGTTCTCAACGTACTTTTTATTTAAAAGAAAAGTGCATGTCACAAATTCCGAAATATATCTGCCGAATTAACAGTGACAACGTGAATTTAATTAATAATTTATTAGTAAAAGAAAATTTCCATGAACAAGATTCGCCGCTAACTTTACTGAAAAGTAATTTGGACTCTCAAATTGAAGTTAATCTCTCTCAATCATATGATCATCCATCGATAATCTGCTGTTGCTCAACTATACCAGTAACACTACCACAATTATTATCGTTTCTTGATTCGAATTCAACGAATTCAATTCAACTTATACTTTTTGTTGGAACAAATGAATCTATCGATTGGAATCCACTAATCAATATGATCTCAGCTTTTAATTTGTCATTAAATATCGTCAATGACGAATATCAATTTAGTAGTAAACTAACCGATATTATTATTAATTTAGCAAAACAAAATTTTGCTCGAAAATCTTTGTCAACTGTGAACAATCATGAACCTACTGGAGTTGAAAAACAGGTAAAATTTCATTCATAATCAATTTCAAGTATGGTTTTTTTTCTTCGTTGTGTATTTAGAACGAAAATATCTTTTATTCGGTATCGAAAATATCGCGAGAAAAACGAGCGATTGCCTTGGGACAACGTGGTGCGTTTCGCGGCTCAACTGTTTGGTTAACAGGTAAACATATTTGTATATGTAAGCTTGTTTTTTCTTTCATTAAACTTGTATGATTATTTTCAAGGACTGTCTGGTGCAGGAAAATCAACGATTGCGTAAGTACGCGAATAATCAATAACCAATGTGACGCTTTTTGTTTGTTCAGTTTTGCTCTCGAAGAATATATTGTCAGTAAAGGTTTGCCAGCTTATTGTCTCGATGGAGATAATATTCGTTGTGGATTAAATAAAAATCTCGGATTTTCGGACACGGATCGTGTCGAGAATATTCGACGTATTGCTGAAGTTGCCAAATTATTTGCTGATGCAGGCTTAATGTGTATTGTTTCGTTTATTAGTCCATTTGAAGAAGTACCTTTTTTTTGTTTTTGAATTATCAACAAAAATGAATATGAAATCTTCATTTAGGATCGTATAAATGCGAGAAAACTGCATGAAGATGCTCAAATACCGTTTGTTGAAGTTTTTATTAGCACACCTTTGTCTGTTTGCGAATCACGAGATTGCAAAGGTTTATATGAAAAAGCACGAAAAGGTCTATTGAAAGGTTTTACGGGCATTGACTCACCTTATGAAGCACCTGAAAGTCCTGATTTGAATGTTGATACAAGTGTTTTGTCTACTGATCAATCAGTTGAAAAAATCATTCAGAAATTAGCTGAACATGTAAATTATTATTTCGTTTTTTTTAGCCATATCTTTTTAACATTATACTATTCTTTAAGAATGTTCTTTCGTCGACATTAATTCTATCAGTTCGTGAACTTTTCATGAATGAACATGTCAAACAAAAAGCAATAGAAGACTATCCTAATTTAAATCGATTGGAAATTACTACAGTAAATTAATGAAATGGAAAATAAAAGTTCGATTAACAGTCTCTTCCAAATTTAGTTAGATCTTCAATGGGTTCAAGTGCTAAGCGAAGGTTGGGCAACACCTCTTTCTGGTTTTATGCGTGAAACTGAATATCTACAATGTTTGCATTTTGGCTGTCTCATGAAAGGTAATTTCGATGGAATTGTTTGCTCTTTGTCTAGTGCAAAATTGTTAGGTCATATTGAAAATCAAACTATTCCAATTGTCTTGCCATGTACAACTGATGAAAAAGAACGTTTAAAATCGTCGTCGACAATTGCATTATGTTATCAAAATCGATTCATAGCACTTTTGAAAAGTCCAGAATTTTATTCACATAGAAAAGAAGAACGATGTGCACGAGTTTTCGGTACCACAGATATTGGACATCCACATATTAAAGTAAACCGATTTGAAATAAAGAAAAACATCATTTCGAATGAATAAACTTGTTAGATGATTTATGAAAGTGGTGATTGGTTGATTGGCGGTGATTTGGAAGTAGTCGAAAGAATTCGTTGGAATGACGGTTTAGATGAATTTCGTTTGACACCAAATGAATTACGAAAACGTTTTCGCCAAATGAAAGTAAGTCGAAATAGCGTTCAATCGAATTTATTCTATGATAATTCGAAATTAGGCTGATGCCGTTTTTGCTTTTCAACTTCGTAATCCTATTCATAATGGACATTCACTTTTAATGCAAACAACACGTCAATTATTAATCGATCGTGGTTTTAAAAATCCTGTTCTTCTTCTTCATCCACTAGGTAATTCGATTTCATTATAGACAACAGCAAAAAAAAATTCATTTGATTCAAGGTGGTTGGACGAAAGAAGACGATGTTCCATTGCCTGTTCGTATGGCTCAACATCAAGCATTCCTAACTGAAGATATCGATGATCGACTCGATCGTTCTCGAACCGTTCTCGCTATATTTCCATCACCGATGAGCTACGCTGGTCCAACTGAAGTGCAATGGCATGCTAAAGCTCGTATGTGTACTGGTACAACATTCTATATTGTTGGTCGTGATCCAGCCGGTTTACCTCATCCATCGGATAAATCAAAGGACCTCTATGATCCAACACATGGTTCGAGAGTTTTGACTATGGCACCTGGACTTAATCAATTGCAAATTTTGCCATTTAAAGTTGCTGCTTATAATAAAACCTCGAAATCCATGGCGTTTTATGATCCAAATCATCATGACGAATTCGATTTTATCTCCGGTACAAGAATGAGACAAATCGCACGAAGTGGTGAACTACCACCCGATGGTTTCATGGTTCCTGCTGGTTGGAAAGTTCTTGCCAATTATTATCAATCATTATGATCCACAGATGTATCTGATACAAAATAAGAAATTCATGATTTTCATTTAACTGCCCACCGGATAGATACTGCTTTTTGATTGATAATAACCAACTATTGTGAACATTTATTTTATGAATAAAAATAATATATAGATCGTATTAGTCTTAATCATAGCGATTTCGTTTTTCTTTGTATTAAAGATAGACCACTATGTCATCCTGGTTCGATAAACTACCACGTTCGCAATATTCATCTCTAAAGCGTATTCAAACAAATGAATCGTGGTTTCAAGTCTATGAAATTCGTCAAGGAATATTCGCTATCTACGAACCATATCAGTACGAAGAAGTTATTTCCTATTTAATTCTCGGTTCAAATAAAACTCTTCTAATCGATACAGGAATGGGCATAGGTAATATTGAACATATTGTTCATGAACTCTCATCAAATCCTTTGATTGTTATTAATACACATACACATCATGATCATATCGGTGATAATTGGCGTTTTCAACAGTCATTAATCGGTATTCAATGTGATTTTTCAAAGAAAAATTATCAGGATCTTCTTCTTGACACTCAAGATGAAGTCAAAGATGGTGCAATTCGAGATGAATTTTTGCCGAATACATTCGATCGAAAATCCTATTCAATCAAACCGTTTACATTCAGCAACTATGTCGCTGATGGCGATATAATTCATCTTGGAAATGGACATGATATTGAAATCATATTCACTCCAGGTCATACGCCAGATTCCATATCATTCATTGATAAAACACATCGATTACTATTCGTTGGTGATACATTTTATCAAGGACCTGTTTATCTCTATCGTCCAGAGACTAATCTCAACGATTATATTCAGTCATTAGAAAAACTAGTCAATATCATTCATATGTATCAAATCGAACTTATTCTTCCAGGTCATAATATTCCCAATGTCAATCCTCATTTATTAATATCAGCTTACGATGCAATACGAAAAGTTCGGCTGGGCGAAATCATTGGTCAAAAAACTGATGAGAATTTAGTTGAATATAAATTCGATGACTTTTCGTTTGTTCTTTCTTAGTTTTTATTTTATTTAATACGCGCAGAAATGAGTAAAAAGAATCATTTCTGTTCAAATACCACCAACCAACAAGAAAAGAAAAACAAGTACAACAGGGTTTTACAAATCAGGAAAAGAGAAGAAAACGAAACAATTGAGGGTTGATTCTTGTTGAAATTGACATTGTTAATAAAAAGCAGAGAGAAGAAAAAAAGAGACAAAATTCATTTCTCCACCACAACAGTAAATCATGTATTGAAAATAATAGCGAAAGAAAAACGAACGAAATTCGCTGTTGCGTGTAAGTACGTAGTCTACGAATGAAAATTATTGCATGCATCAATCGTACGAGAAGAAGAAAAAAATAGAATATGTATAAATATATATATATATATGTATGTTTACGTATGTCAAATCAAACCACATACACAACGACAACAACAAAAGAAAAAATACTAAAATTTGAGGGAAAAAAGAGAACGCTGTTTTTTTTTGTGTTTGCCAAGGATATATTGCACTCATGTGAAAATCAGGAAAAAAAGAGAATAAAATAAAAAGAAAATTTGATTGGTTTTTTTTTGTTAAATTCTTAGTGCATTTTTCTTTTGTCATCACGATTTCTTTGAAGTAAATGGCCATGACCATTCGGCTTTTTCTTTTTGTTTTATCATCATTCTATGCGAGAGACTAGCGAGTTCATCAGCACGATCAGTCATTTGTTTTGAAGCGAGTTCGACTTCACTTAATTTTTGACCACGTTCAATTAATTTCTAAAAATAATCAAACAATTTATGGAAAGCAATCGAGTCTATCTAACCATTCGCGTATCATGTATAGCACTCGTTGCGGAATTAGCTTTTCCACGTAATTGATCCATATTAACATTGGCATCTTCGCGTTTGATAACGCCAGCTGGAGCTTTGCCAGCGGCTTCACCGACTAGAAGAAGGAAAAAACAATAAAATTCACTAAATGAAAAAAAGTTTACATAGTTGATCGGAATCGATCATTGAATTTGAGGCAAATAATTTCGCAAAGAAATTCTGTTTTGGTGCTTCAGGCATTGATACCGATGGACTGTATAATTCGCATAACATTTCGCTAATTTGTTCTCTTGAAAAGAAAAATAAGAAAACAATTGGCAATAAAAACAGCCCAATATCCTCGGTCGAACGTACTTCACATCTGAAGATATCGTCATTTTCTGTATTTCAGTTGGTGAACACATGTATAATGCATGTCCTCGATCAGTAAACGTAAATGACAGACCGATCATTGTTCGATAAGAATCGATAGCTGAATCGAGTGTTGTATTGAAAAGTTCGCGTAGACTCGGTAGACTATAAACAAGTATACGACCAGCCGAGAGATAACAAGCCAAACAAGCCGAATCTATATTTGAAGAGATAGATTGAAGTCAAGATTTTTACACATTTGTTGTCTTTCGACTCACTAGCTATTTTAACAACAGATGCTCGAACAATATTCGATGCCGATGTGCCAAGCGAATCCGATATTTTTTGTTTTGATATACAAACTTGCGATGGTAATGAAATGACCTTTAATGTTTGAGAGAGAGAAAAAAAACAAGCAAATGAAATATTTTTTTGCAATAGTAGAAAATATTGTTACCCGAGCTTCTTTTGAAGAACAAAAAACAGCAAATTGAATGTTATTCGATGGAGGAGGCGAACTTGCCAATGGCAAAGACATAGCACCACCAGATAAATTTAAATCTTGAGTACCATCATTGATTCGATTATTTTTCGATTCTAAAATGAATTTTAAAAGTTATGCATCGATATTTTCAAAGAGTATCTCGACTTTTTGTATCCCATTTTTCACTCGGTGATGGTATAATCATGGCTTTTTGATCGAGAAAAGCTATGTGTTGAATTCTTCCACTCAATCGAAATAGTGTTCCACTTGGTACAACTGAAATCAATAGAAATTTTTCGAAAAACAATACGTCAATTTAGTCAATTCTTACCACTGATATTTCGTGGTTCGTAAATGATATTTAAATTAACAACTAGAACCGAACCTGTGCTCGTACCAATCCAAACACTCGGTGAAATTGTAAAATCTTGAAAAATCAATCGAAAATTTATTGATTCGTGAGTTTTTTTTTCTCCATTTTCAGACAAACCATTTTTGTATGTGAATGATTCGGAAAATTGTATTTCACACACAGATTCATTCGTTATTATATTATCCAGACTAGATGTACTTGACGAACGTGGAAGATCAATAACCAGAGGTTTATCTAAACAGATATGATGCGAATAATTGACGATTGATTTTCATTATCGTTTTCGAACGACATGCAATCACAATGAAAGCGAAGCATACACAAATCACGATTAGTTTCACGAACATTGAATGAATAGAAAGCTTAGTAGTTAGTATATTCTTGTTTTCAGTAGACATTTTATGTGATATTAACATCGAACTTACAAAGTCCCGAGTTAATATCAGTTGATAAATGTTGGGTTCGTTTTTCATTGAAACTCGAAGAAGTAGGAGGAGATGAGGATAGCTAGAAGAAGATAGATGTATATCATATCATATCATATCACATTGTGATTATTCAATCATTCCCGTGCAGTTAATAAACAAAAAACTTCATTCATCGAGACACAAAACAGCGTTCGTTTTATTTTCTTTTCGCACCCGAATTACTATGAACGGTAACCGTTCTCGTATGATATGTCGTATAACTTGTTGATAGTCCTTGTTGTTGTTGTTGATGATAGATATTATCATTGAAACTATCCGAAAGATTATTTGGAAAATAATTATTGAAATCATTCGCTGGAAAATTGATTATGCGTTGTTCATTGGGTATTGTTCGTTGAATAGTAACAGTTGTTATTGTCTGTTTGGGAAATGTTCGGTGAATTTCTTCAGTAATTTGATTAATATCGCTTTCATTATTTGTCGTACGTGTCAAATGTTTTCGTATCGTACGAATTGTTTTCGATAACATTGGATTCGATGATTTCTCATCGGATAGATTCGAATCGATATCAAACGATCGTCTTTGAATCATTTGATTATAGGAATCAAATGGTTGTAGATGTGTCGATGAGAAATTCTCAGTCGGATTATTCAAAGAAAAAATATTCGTCATTGGACCTGTATGAGGTGCTAATGATCGATGCTAACATATACAGATAGAACAATGTTAAATTTATGAGAAACAAAGAGCGAAAAAGATCGAAGTCAAAACATTGACAAGTATCGAATTACCTGATAGTCATAACTGAATACATTTGAATCATCGTTATTGAAATCATTTGATTGTCCACGACGTCTAGGAGAGAGAGGTGCTCGTTGAAATGGATCCGCCGTTCCATAGAGATCTCCTGTAGCCATGTTCATAAGAATAAATTGACTTAAATAATCGATAACTACAAGACCGTTTTCTAAGCCGAAAATTAATCTAGACAAAATTCATATTTTTTTTTGCAAAGAAGAGAAAATTGTTGTCATACAATCCATATTTGGAATTAATTGCTATATCAGTTAAAAGAGGAATTTTATCATTTGGCAACCATGATAATAAACAAACAAGTTCAGGTTGATAGCCAGGCATTCGTCGATAGCCTCGTTTAGCTCGAAATAGACTTTTAAATTCCTATATAAAAAAATTAATTTGTTGTTGTTGTTTTTTGTATAAATAAAACTCGATTTGAACTAACTTTTCTCTCTAAATTTTGTCTCATTTGCAATTCATTTGCATTGATATTTGTCTCATCACGATCATTGGAAATATTCCGATGAAATATCGGTATTTCTAAACAAGCTAAATCGCCTAGACCTTCATCAGCTTTTTCTAATTCCGAGCCAGTCAACTTAAATAAAGTTACATGTCCACCACGGCCAGCAGCTGCTAAATATTTGCCTTCACAACAGATTTTTATTGAATAGATACTATAAAGATTATCTTCGCTTGAGAATATTTGTTGTTCATCATTTGTATTGCTATTTGAGCGTGTTGATTTCGTATCGAATTTGAGAAGTGAATTGCAATCTTTCGGTTGGGCGAGAGTTGAGCTTGTCGATTGAACACGATCGAATAAACGATTCGTACGAAGTTTGTACAGAAAAACAAGATTACAACCGGATGCATCCCAAAATTTAATCGTACCATCAGCATGTCTATTCGAATAGAATATTTGTCAAATGAGACAAATTTTTCGTTGAATCTTTACCCAGTAATAATAAGTTCGTTATAACCGAATATAGTTGCGCCAGATCGACCGCCCGAGACAGGATTTTCCTTGAAATAGAAAAATGATTCATTTAAAAACAAAAATTCTTGCTTATTTTCGTTTGCATTCAACCTGTTGACTGTAGGTACGTTTCGATGTTTGTTTCGATTGTAGACGAAGAAGATTTTGATAGAAATTCATATTCGGTTCTGTTATATAATCACAATAAGTTATTGGTGACTCATGTAGATCTAATGTATGAAGACTTTCGAATAGAGGATAACTAAATGCAGACAATGGAGAAGAAAAAACTTGTAATTGAAGTCAATTTAATTACTTTTCAGTTTTTAAATCAATAACAACAAGATCGTCTTCTAATAGAACAACAACTGCTGATGGATCGGGTATATCTAAAAAAAAAATATAGAAGATTGTTTATTGACGAGAAAATGTCTTTGTGCAATTGAATTAACCAGCTATATGAGGTGACGGTGAAATGACATGAAAATCGACAATTGAATTATCCATTTGCAAAACTTTGGCTGTCTGACCACGAAGTATGGTGAAATAGAATGACGAAGATTTCGATGACATTTGTTCATTTTGATTCGGCATTCCACCATCGAAGATAATAAACGGATCACCACTGAAACACATTTGAAAAAAATCGTTCCGTTTTTCATTTGCATCTTACGTGCTTTTAACTGCGGTCCAAAGAACTTTATTAATGGCACCAAATCGATGTACTTCATCTTTACAAATACGTGCTACACCGAATATCACGATCGAAATTCAATTAAAATCAAACAAAAAATGATCAATCTACCTTGTGGATAATTAACGCTGACAGGTTTATCAACGGCTCGTAGATTCCAAACAGACAACGAACCATCACAATGTGAACACATAAATTGTCGACCTTCATAATGCCAGCAGATCGATGTTAAACCCTATACAAAATCAATCTCAATCATTTTGTTAATTTATGTTGAACGTTCTACTTGTGTTAGACTATAAACATTTTCCGATATTTTCTGTTGCAAATTCCAACAAACAACATGTCCGGTTGAAGGTGTATTGGGTGCAGATAAATGTGTACTGAATCCAATGTATAACTAAATTAAAAATCAAACAAATTGAATTAGTATTCATTCGAATATCTATCAAAGAAACATCTCATCGAATCACGTTGCCGGATATGTTGAAAAAACGGTTTAATCAAATTATAGACTCTTACTCGCGCTGGATCATCAGGATTTTGACATAAATCAACAACAGCGCCGGGATGAGTGTTTTTACCCCTATTCATAGAAAAAAAAAGAACACAAACGTTGAGCATTATAATTGAAGGATATCCTCTAATTAGAACTCATTTTAGTCACATACATGCCAATTGCATTATTCCACATAATTTTATATGATGACAGTGTAAATGTATCGAGATTAACAACATAAACATTTCCACTATATGTACCGACTAAAAGCCATTTTGAATTGAATGCCAATGGAAGTAAACAACGACTGATTCTGAATGTGAAATGAAAAAGATTCGAAATCGGTTTATGTTTTCATTCGTTCGTTCGTTCGTTCATTTACTTTTCTTTGACAAATCGAATTGTATTGGCAATGACCGGTTTCTTTTGACGTAGAGTCCATAAATGAATCGAATTATCTCGACATGCACTAATTAATGCGCCCTAAATCAATCCAATTTTGCAAATGAACAAAAAAAACTTGACAAATGCAAACGAACTTCATTAATACGGAAAGCTAATTGAAAAATTTCGACTTCATTCGGATGTTGCAATGAACATTCAACAAAAGCGCCACCATAACTAAAAATTTCATTTATTTTTCGAATAATCAGAAAAGCCAAAATGCTTTACATTTTTATAATGCCATGTCTTGTTCCAATAGCAAGTATTTTTTGTACAGGATCATAGGCTAACGTTGTTGGATGAAATGGAAAACCATATCTTACAATCTATGATAGGAAAAAAAACACACGCAATTCAATTATATTGTTGTTGTTGTTGTTGTTGTTGCTTTTGATGCTGATAAACTTACCTCAGTCAATGCAAAATCTTCTTTTTTCGATGTTTCAGTTATTTCGATTTCATTGATCTTTTTCGAATCACCCATTCGAAATGGTAGTTTAATTCGACTTGCCATTAGAGTCCGTTCGTTTTCCGAATATATCAATCAATCAATAGATATATAAAAGATTTTACATCTAGAAAAAAACAACAATAATAGAAAACCGTCATCGAACTCGACATAGGAGAAAAACTCGAATGTGTTAATACATTTTTTCCTATTCAATCTGTCATCTCTTATCCGAACTGATTACTCGATGACAAATAAATAATAAATAAATAATAAATAATAATTAGCAAGTTGTTCTGTTTTCTGAACTAATAAGAAGAAAGAACTCGATAGAGTGCGTCAGTTGTTGGAAAACAAAAACAAAATGAATTTTCCCAAGTTTTCCCAAAAAGAAGAAAATTTTTCAAAACGTTTTTTTTTTTGTAAAGAAATTTCGATGTGTCTCAAAAAAGAAAAATGAAATTTTGTACTGAAAATGGCACACATATATTCTCTTGACTTAATTGAATTGTGTATTTGTCTTGCCGAACGTTCTTTCGATCGCAGATCTACGGCCACGTAATCATCGTTGGTTTTTGTTATTTTGATATTAATAAAAAAAAAAA
>ERZ781398.2277-NODE-2277-length-16533-cov-4.622042_pt1 | contig 16533 bp, 10 predicted proteins | sample MGYA00433077_ERZ781398 | MGnify/ENA primary metagenome ERZ781398 (study PRJEB29847, sample SAMN06458254) | wastewater metagenome | isolation source: Wastewater bioreactor | place: South Africa: Cape Town | study: EMG produced TPA metagenomics assembly of the... | reverse complement strand
GAATACATCGTTGTCTAAAATATGAAAACAAAAACTTTGATATTCATTTAGAAATGTTATAGATATTGATCGATCTCAAACTGATTATATTCAACTATGTCGGTAATTAAAAATTCAAGTTTTGAAATTCTCTAAAATGTACAGGTAAGAAGTCAGTTACGAATGTCAAAATGTAAATTACTGTTCCAATAATATACTCAAATAAAAAAAATGATCTTTACTCTTTCATCATTAGCAACAGTTGCTGAGAAAATGAAAATTTAGAAGCAGTTCCACTTGTGTTCAAGTCAAATATGATGACAGTCATTAGTTTAAAGTTTATAAACAATCAAATAATATAAAACTATAATTAAATTGAATATAATTTGTTATAAATCGATATTCAAATATATTAATAATCATCTCGGCTAGTTTCTTAGTTTATCAGCCGCTTAAAAGAAAATAAAAAATGAATTGTATACAAAAAGATTAAATTCATCTATGTCCATCAACTATCAACAAATTTATGAAGCACACGAAATGTTATGATGATCATCATAATAATTGAATGCGAAAGATTAAACATGAATTCAACTATAGCATTAATCAAAAAGACGCATAAATTTTAAATCAACATCTAAGCATCAAATGTAACAGATGAATATTTCAAAGAATCTATTTCTTCAATTATAGGAGTAATTGACAATGAAATGTTTCGTATTGATGAGAAATCGAAAAATTACGAAACTAAGAAACAATATTTAGAAAATATTCATTCAATCTCATTGTCGATTGCAATCAAAGAAATTGAAGTCTATCTCACAAAAATAGATCAAATGTTAAATGGAGAATTTTGACTAAATAAATATTCAAGTATCTTACTACTTAAGAGTACTAAATCCGTTACTTGTTAATATCAATAAAGAAAATAGAATTATTGAATAATATTACTAAACGAATGTTCAATTATAGTTAAAACAGCAAAAACAAATGATTACAACTCATATCAAATATGAAGATGACAAAATAAATGAAAAGTTCAAACCAATGTTCGTTATTTTATCTTTCTCATTTCTAAATCAATAATTTTGATCGAGAATCTGTTTTGTATCATGAAGAATATGTATAGTTTGTGCAGTAAGTATGTTTACTTATTTTTAGTTTATCGATTCAATATCTTGACAAGTAAAAATGATATCTACAACAGATGATAATTGCATATTCGAACAGAAAGTCTTGTCATTTATAGTATTTTATTTAAAATCAAAGGATTATCTGAACTATTAGTATTGATAAACACATGAATATTGAATATTTCATCATCGATTCTGTTCAGGTATGTTGCATCTAACAAAATATAAGTATTGATTAATAGATGTGATTAGATTCTAACAAAAATAATGTATTAATCAAGAACAGATTTGTTGTTCAACAATTATGTTCACTTTGATTGAATAAATAGATATTGTAAACATAATAAACAATGATACTATCATATGAATCTCTTATCAAAACTTTTATTCATTTTAAATATCATTTCAAAAATTAGCACAGTGAGTTAATTGTTCTGTGTAATTGCAGATGAAATATGAATAAATTTTAGCAGAAAAAGATTCAATTATTTCCTCACTACAAATATACAAATTGCATCTATCTATATGACTGAATTTGTCATGGAAGATATATCACCACACTATGATTGTAATCATTTTTTATTTTGTTTCAGCATACAATCCTAAAAACATATATGTAAACACAAATATCACATGATAACTGTTCATGCCTTAACGTCAATCATACATATATTAACTCGCAGTCTAATAACTAAGTTTTAGTATCATATCGTCAACTATTCATCTAATAAATGAATGCTACCATGTTGGTTAGTGTATATAAATATGATAAGATTGAAAACAATTGACAGATGAAAATCAAATTGTCAATTCGTGTTTGTTATAATTGAACTTACTCAATTTGATTTTGTTCACTTTATTCGAGTTTATTAAGACACGTATTTGTTGATGAAAGGAGCAGTACATTTATAAATAGTATAGAAATAATTCTTAGGAATTCCTATTCAACGATGTTGATCATTTCTTGAAAAGACTCTTCAATAGTTATGAGTAAAACTATTTTATATAAGAAAAGAATAAATTGAAAATCATGATTGTTCATCTATTTCTTTCTATCACTATCCTGTACTAATATCTTGATTATCATTTCAGATATTTCACAATTAAAGTATACAGCTACGATATTGCTATTCATATCTGATGTTTCTTGGGAATTATCATATAGATCTACATATATTACTATTAGAAATACATAACAATTGATTCTATACAAGTATGCATCTATTCACCTATAAGTATGATGTTTTAAAAATATTTTTCGAAGAGCAATCAAAATATTTATTATACTATATTAGATTCAATTGAAGAATAGTATATTTCCATAATTTCATTTCGTTTAAAGTTACATTCACTAACTAGTACATAATATAAAATGTTATTACAAGTGAATTATCATTCCACAAATATGTCGTTCATTTGCTATTTTTTGTTCTACATCAAATCTAATTTCTTCAAATTTTGCATACAAATTTGAATATAAACGAATAATCGAAATTATATACTCATCCAACTATTATCAAAGTTGCAATTCATTGTTTCCTATCATCATAATTTATGAGATTACAAATAGCAAATAAATAATTCTTAACAATGTTCTATTCAAATATGTCAGTATTCTTCAACAAACTCTGTTCTATTTTTCAATTTATTATATTCACAAATAGTAAATGACTATAATTATTAGAACATTCTTATTCACTCATTCAATATCTTACAATACATATCTTTCATTTATACATATATCTTATTAACACATACAAACAATGAATAATTTATACTATAATTCTGTTCAAATATTTTCTTACCTTTGCATATATCCATTCAGATCTAACTTCGTCACAATTAGAAATTGTAAATAAACAAATGCTACTAAAATTTTATGCCAATTTTCTTACGATTGAAATTAAAGTTTGTAAACTCTTACGTTTTCGGTAGTATGTCATAGAAAATGAAACATAACTACTAACATTCTATTCAGTTATTCGAGTCTTTTTACATAAATTTTTTCGTTTTATATTCGTTTTTAAAAGAAAAGTTAAGTAAATTATCGTCACCAAAGTTCTATTCAATTATTATACAGTCTATTTGACCAGTTTTTCATATTTGTATATCTGTCAACATAGAAAATTATTAATGAACATTATATACGACAGTATTGGTCAGTTATTGCAATTATCTTAATCAAATATTTAAGTTTTTGCTTATAGTATAACACAACAAATAAGTAACGAATAATTCATATTAAAAGTCTTTTCACTAATTCAAGTTATCCCGTTTGAATCTTTTCATTTTCACATTGCTTAATATTATAAACAATAAGTAAATATTAGTTAAAAAAATCTTGTATAACTATTGCAGTTCCTGCATCAAAATCATTTGATTTTCATGTTGCATATAAGATTCAAAATGGCAAATGAATGAGTCGCATAAAGATTCTGTTCAATTACTACAGTTACCATAATTAGATCGGATCACTTTCATAGTTGATCTTATAAAAAAATATCAAGTGAATAATTATCACGAAAAGTCTATTCAAATATTGCAGTTATCATAACAAGATCTTCTTATTTTCATTTTTACTTGTATAGAAATACCAAGTGAATAATTATAACGAAAAGTCTATTCAAATATTGCAGTTATCATGACAAGATCTCCTTATTTTCATTTTTGATCTTATAAAAAAATATTAAATGAATGATTATCATCAAAATCCTATTCAAATATTACAGTTATCATGACAAAATCTTCTTATTTTCATATTTGGTCTTATAAAAAAATATCAAATGAATGATTATCATTAAAATTCTATTCAGATATTACAATTATCAAGACGAGATTTTCTTATTTTCATTTTTGATCTTATAAATAAATATCAAATGAATGATTATCACTAAAATTGTATTCAATTATTGCAATAGAAGTGTTAAACCTTGCCATTTTGATAAGTACTTTTATAAAAAAAGATATCAAATGAATAATTATCATCAGTAAAATTCTATTCAATTACTACAATATATTTCGCTAATCTTTCATATTTATTTGCGTTTGTTATCGTTCAAAATAATAAGTGAATAGTATATAAAAAAATATTGTTCAATTATTCCGATAATCTTTATTAAATATTCCTATTTCGCTATCAGTTGGCATTAAAAATGAGTGGCGAACAATTGGAACCAAAACTTTATTCTCTAATTATATTTACTTCATCTGGATCTTTGCACTTTTGTTTTCTCAATATTAGACATGACATGTAGATATTTACTAAAAAGATTCTTTTTAGCTATTACAGCTCTTCTATTAAAATCTTTCTACTTTTACATTGTACAAAACTAGGAATGGCAAATGAATGACTATCACCAACATTCTATTCAATTATTACAGTACATTCAATACATCTGCCATATTTTCACATTTCCTTATACAAAAAATATCAACTAACTGATCATTACCAAAAATTAGTTCAACTGTTACAATACATTTAATACAAATTCCATATTTTCAAGTTTACCAACATAGAAAATGACAAGTGAATACTATATAGTAAACTATTATTCAACCATTGTAATTATCTTGACTAAATTGTAATACATATATACACTAATATCTATGTAAAATAAGAAATGAATTGTTCTTACGAATGCACTATTCAAATACTTCAATTGCCTAGACTCATTTTTCAATATTTAAAAGGTTTTTAACATGAGACATTTAGAATGAATAGTTGCTATAAGGTGGCTGTTCAGTTGTCTGGTCGACTTATTGGTAATATCTGAGAGTTATTTGTGATGTCACAATGATATGTATTAAGTATAATAGTCACAAAAACAGCTCTATGAAATTATTATGGTGATATACTTGGAAGTTTTTCATCCTCTGATTGAGTCTTATTAGTTACGATAGATGAATAATTATTAACAGAATTTTATACAACTATTACAGGTACAATGATTCACTTTTCTCTATTTTTACTTTTATATTTCTTACCTGTATCACATAAATCTCTTCTATAAGAGTTCTGTTCATTTTAACTGTGTCACTTTCAATTATCATCTTCCATTTTCATATTTATCTGTTGTGTCAAAAAACTAACGAATCATCTGTATAAGAATTCAGTTCAAATATCTGAATGATTTTCACTTGACTGTTTTCATCCATATATTTATACTGTTCTTGCTAATAATTATTGGATGATTTTTATAACAATTCAGTTCAAATAACTGATTCTTGTTCACACAACTTTCTCTATCTTTCTATATGTTATTCATACCAACAATGATCGAATCGTTTTTATCAAGATTCAATTCAAATATCTAAGTCTCTTTCATTCGATTTCTTCGATTTCCACATTTGCTATCGTTGCTAATAATCATCGAATTTAATTTTGATAAGAGTTCAGTTCACATATATGAGTCTCCATCACTCAATTTCTTCTATCTCCCAATTTGTTATTCATGCTAACAATAATCGAATTAACTTTATCAGAGTTCAGTTCAAATATTTCGATCATTTTCTCTTAAGTTTTTCTGTTTTAACATTTAATTTGCTTAGTAATAATAATCAAATTAGCTTCATTATACTTCAGTTCAAACATTTTAATCGTTTTCCATTAAGTTTTTCTATTTTAACATTTAATTTGCTTAGTAATAATAATCAAATTAGCTTCATTATACTTCAGTTCAAATGCATCAATCTTCCTTCATTTATCTTTTCTATTCCTACAATTCTCTTTCTTGTTAATAATAATAGAACTATTTTCACGATGGTTCAGTTCGTGTATTTAACTCCTTTTCAGTTAAACTATTCTTTTTCTACAAATATTTTCCTTTCTAATTCTAACTGAATTATCTTCAGTAGATTTTGGTTCAAATATGTGTGTCACTTTCAGTCCACTTCTCATCTTTTTACGCCTGATATAACACTTGATAAAAGTTGGATTATTTTCACTAGAGTCTTGTTCGAATATGTAGGACACATTCAATTAGCTTGTTCTATTTGTATACTTGTTTGCCTTGCTAATAATAATCAAATCATTTTGATAAGAGTTTAGTTCGAATACTTGACACACTTCTATTTAACTTCTTCTATGTGTACATTTGGTTGCCTTGCTAATAATAATTGAATCATTTTGATAAGAGTCCAATTCAAATATTTGAATCATTTTTATTAAATTTATTTCAGTTTCATATATATTCGCCTTAATAATAACACACGGATTATTTTGATCAGAGTTTTATTCTGATATTTCATGTTTTATCACTGAATTTCTACGACTTCGACAGTTATGTTTCTTACTCTAGTAATAATCGAATTCTTTTTATCAAAATTCAATTCACATATATGGATCTCTTTCACTCAGATTTTATCATTTTTACAACTGTCTTCTTTATTAATAATAATTGAAGTATTCTTAATAAGGTTTCATTCAAAAATCTCGATCAATTTGACTTGAGTTAGCATAGTTGCACATTATAATAATATGAAGAATAAAAAATAAACAACACACACGAAACTTCTATTCCAATATAATATTCATATCCAGTGAATATCTTCCCCTATGAGATTTATTCGTGACAAACTAATACATGGATGCTTATAAAAATATGTATATTTGACTATTGCATTCATATATTTTGAATATTTTTCACGTACTCACTTGTGTTTATTCAAAATAAAAAATGAATGGTTCAAAGCAAAATTCTGTTCCACTATTTCGGAATATATTCATTTACATATTTTTATTTTCGTCAGATTAATTCTTACAGAAAACAAATGAACTACAATAAGGAGAGTTTTGTTCTAGTATTTTAATCGATACCAATGATTTATTTTGTTGTCTTAATTCTTCTTGATACAACAAAAAACTGAAAAACATCTATAAGATTCCTATTCGACTATTTCAATAACTTTTTCTACATTTCCTAAAGTGTCTCCCGCATTATCATGAGAAATAAAACTTGTATAATTCATAGAAATATTCGATTCAATTACTTTCGTTATCTGAATTCAGTCTCTATTATTTCAACATTTACTTCTACCGAGAAATATCCAACGAATGCTAACAACTAAAACTTCGTTTAACTGTTCTGATTATTTTCATTTAATTGCTTCTATATTAACATTTTATTTTTGTTCACATAGCAAATGAATCAGCCTTAACAAAGTATGATTCAATTGCCTTTGTTCTTTCGATTAAACTTCAACTGTTCGAACTTTTCAGCATCAAAACATATTAACAGAATCGATCTTACCAAAACTCTGTTTCAATATCTTACTTAAATTGATTCACATGTTTTTACTTTTCGTATTTTTCATTCCTTTAAAAAATAAACGAATAAATTACAGTAAAACTCCGTTCAGATATCTTAGCCACTCGTACTTAATTTTTTCCAATTTAATATCTGTTATTATTACAAATAAAATATGAATAATCAATAGAAGAGTTCAATTCTAGTACTTCATCCATTTTCTCTGAATTACTTTCACTTCTCGAGCTTATCATCCTTACAAATAATAAATAAATAGATATCAACAAAAAGTCGTTCAAATTATTTGATCTTTTCTACTCAACTTCTGTCATTTTCACATTTCTCATTATTACAAATAGCAAACGAATTATTTAAAGCAGAGTTCAGTTCAAATACCATAGTTACTTTAGTTGAATTTCTTTGATTTTTACATTCACACGATTTATAAGTAACTATCAAACTATTTTCAGCAATGCTTTGTTCTCATATAAAAGACACTTAATCTATATGTTGTTCATAATATTATTTCTATTCGGTTCAAATTGCAAATAAATCATTGTCATTAAATTTCAGTTAAAATATCCTTATCACTGAGATAATATTTTCTTCGAATCTAATATAAATTTGCTTGTTAATCATAATTGAATGATTTTTAACAGAATTTTGATCAATTATCATAATTACTATTATTCTCTTACGCTAGTATTAACGATTATTCTTCTCGAAAATAATTGTCGAACTGCTACTATAAGAGTATTGATCAAATATGATAGTAATTTTCACTTTACTTCTTTCATATCCACGTTTTCTACATTGCATTTAATATTGGAAAAAGTTATATTACAGTTGGATTCATGTATTTCGTTCACTACGATTTTATGCCTTTCTTTTTTCGTTATAATCTTCATTACAAATAAAAAATAAATTATTATGAACAAGCTGTCATTCACTTATCGTAGACATGACAAGTTGATCGTTCTTATTCTTCCACTGATCTTTCGATGTAGACACAAATAAACTAATTTTATTAGCATTTCTCTCAAGTATTTCGATCTATTTTACTTGATTTATTTTACTTTCAAACTGATTCTCATTGTGAATAACAAACGAATATTTATTAGTATATATGATTAATGTTTTTCACTCACAATCACTCAAGATTTGTCTCTTTTCATGTTAACTTTTCTTATCAATGCTAACCGAATAATTTTAAGCAGAAGTCAATTCATGTATCTTAATTCTATTGAAATAATTTCCACTAATTTCACATTTGTCTTTCACTGAAATAACATATCTATGACTTTCATCAGAACTGTATTCAAATTTTTTCACTATTCTTCATTATTGTTTCGTTTTTTATATTTATCTATTTTTGCACATATCAAATGAAATTGTTTGAATAAAGAACTTTTCAGATATGTTAGTAACTTCCATTTAACACCCATTCATTTACGCATTAATAATGTACATAAGCACGAAATGAATTATACGTACTATCAATAAATCCTACTACTTCACCTATTTTAATTCAATCTTTTTCATTTTTATATTTATCCCGCATCTGAATGACAAACGAATGATTTTCACCATTGTTCAATTCAACTATCACAGTCAATTTGACAATATTGTCCTCATTTTCACATTTGTATTCATTTAAAATAATGAAAGAATTAGTTTTATCAGTTAATTACTCAAATATCTCGATAACACACCCTCAATTACAATCTATTTTCAAAGATATTCTCTTTTCAAATAACAAATGAATCATTTTCACTGATATTCTCTTCATATATCTTATTCTTTTCCATTATTACTATGCTACATTTTACAATTGTTTGCAATGGAAATGTCAAATGAATATTTCTATTAGACTTGAGTTCTCATATCATAAACATTTCTATACCAGTTACTTCACTTTGGCAATTATCTTTCTTTCAAATAGCAAAGCAATCATTTTAATAAGTACAAGTCTATTCATATTTTTCGAAGATTTTCACTGAATGTATTTTATTTTCATATTGATTATTCTTGCAACTAATAAATAATTTGTTATTAAAAAGATTCTATGCAGATATCTTAACTAATTAAATTGAATTGTTCTTCGTTTCGAAGATACGTTCGATGTACAAAAAATATGAATTATTTTTACTAGAATTCTATTCGAATATTTCAGCTATATTGACTCTATTTGAGTCATTTTTGAATTTTCATTCATTACAAATAACAATTACATATTTTTTAGAACTGTTTTCTTCAATTATCTTACTTGTTTTTATTTATTTTTGTCATATTTTAGCTTAGATTCTAGTTAAAGTAATAAAATGAATAATTTTTATCAAACATGAGTTCTTATATTTAAACTACTGCCATTTGAATTTTGTAGTTTCATATTTATCATCTTAGTAAATATTAAATGAATCATTTACATTAACGATCTGTTCATATTCTTTGATTCATTACATTATACTTCATCATATTTTCACAGATGAACGTATTTCAAATAATAAACGACTGAACAATACGACAGTTCTGTTCAAATATCTGTATGATTTTCTTTCGAGTTTATTCATTGTCGCATATTTATTGAAACTAAGTAAGAAGAAAATAATATTCATAAGACTGTAATTCGTATATTGTACGCATTTTGGAAACGTTCGTTTTATTATCTTAACTGTCCTCATCATACATAAAATGTGAAGAAATTCTACCAGAGTTCTGTTCATGTATCGCATATAATCTTATTATTTAACATTTACTTTGACATTGCTTGTTATTGAAAAGACAAAATGAATCATTTTTACGATAGTTCTGTTCGTTTATCTGGCCTATTTCGGTTAAAATTCGTTTACTATTGCTTTTATTTGTCTTTTACATAGCAAATCAACTGTTCCCACCAGAATTCTATTTAACTATCTTATCGATTTATACTGAGCTTTAGTAGTTATCATATTGATCTTTCTTGAAAATAGAAAATGAATTATTAACAGCAGAGATCTACTCTAATACTTTATTGACTTTCAATCAGTCGTTTTCGTTTTCACTTTTGTTTAGTTTCGAAGTAGAAACTGAATCAATTTTACCAGAATTCATCTCAATTATGTCGATCATGTTCATTTTATATGATCCATTTTGATATTCTTCTCATTTTCTACTAATAAATGAATCGTTTTTATTACACTTCATTTCAAATATCTTCATCATTTTCGTGCAATTCTATGTTTTCATCTTTTGTCTCCTTTATTAAAAACAAATGAATTATTTTTAATAAGATTTTAACCGATAATCTGTATTCATTTTCACTCAATTTCTCTTATTGTTCTATTTTTTCTTGTCCTATATCACAATTGAATGATTTTTAGCATAATCTTATTCTTGTATGTTCGTTATTTTCGTTCGATTTCTTTCACTATCACATCTGTTTTTGTTTCAAATAACAAAACAATGATTTTCAGCAAATTCATGTTCTGTTATGTTAGTCATTTTTAGTCAATGTCTATCAATGTTTCATTTATTTTTCTTGCTTAAAATAATCGAATAATTTTCACCAGAATTCTATTCAAATATCTTTTAATTGTTATAACGCAATTTATTTGATTTTTATTTCTGTTCTTATGAAGATACGATACGAATAATTATCAGTAGACGTATGTTCAATTATTTCAATATTTAACACAACATTGTTTACATTGACAGATTTCTTTTCATTTCAGATGTAAAATGAATGACATTTAGGACAATTTTGTTCGAATATTGTAAAGATTTCGACTTGCATTACCTCATTCAAATAATTTTTCTAAGTAACATAGAAAAATGAATCATTGTCAGAAAAGTTTTATTCAACTATTGTCATTGTTTTTGTTCAATATCTTCTACTTGAATCATTATCGTTTCTACAAACAGTTAGTAAATTTTTCATAGAAGATTTTCATTTATATATTTGATTTATTTTGCATTGGTTACTTTGACTACATGAAATATTGCGTCAAACATTACGATCGTACAATCCTAAGGAAAATTTTATTCTATTATTTCAATGATTTCTGACAAATCTTCGATCAAAAAGATATTTTCTTATTAAATATTTAACTTGAATAAATCTAACTGAGGTTTTGTTTTAATATTATTGTGGTTTAAGTTCATTTATTTTATCTGTCAAAAATATTTAATGAACACAACGAAGTTGAACATTTTCTCAAATATTCCATCCAATTATTATATTGATACTTCGAAGATTTAATAAATAGATAATCTATTCTTGTTAATATGTTTCAAGAACCGTTTTTAGTACGTATATGATCGAATATATCGTGAACTTTCGTTTAAGTTGTTCCGATTTATTATCAAGAAAGTTGTGATACGAAATGAGTACAGTTTAGACAGTTGATCAGTTATATAATCCCATGGCTATTTGTACTATTATTTCAATTTACATCACTCGATTCAATGGTATCGAAATAGAATTGCATTATCCAAGCTTCTGCCGTATGGTATTAATGCCATAAACAATGCCATAATGTAGATCATATTTGTATTTGTAAATTGTTTTTGCATTGGATAGCTATGCAGCTTGTATTGTTTTAACTAATCGAATAGTCGATTAACTGACTTTTAACGAAATTTGCTTTCGTATTTATACCACCGAGTAACTACAGCACTTATTTACGCCCCTAATCGCCCATTATGGTTAAGAGCACACCAGACGTTGACGTGATTTATGTCATTGGATTTATTCATACAATAAAAATGGGATAGAGTGACGTCAAACAATTTGACCGAAGAAAAGAAAAAAATATGACTCATCTCAATTTACTGTCAATGAGCCATATCTACTTGCAGAATTTCTTGTTCAAAAATGTCATCAGGATTTTATATGCATTGAATCATTGAAAAATCTCATATTCAAAAAACACGCTCGTTAAATTATCATTAAAATATAGATAATAAACATTAGAATTATTATTTCTATAAGAAAGATATTCAACAATTGTATGATATTAATTATGATTCGAAACAGTATATATTTACCATACATAAATATTCATTGGATTCAGTTACTGAACAAGAAGGATAACAGTTAACTGTGAAATCCTGACATAAGATTTAATTTGACGATGCATTTTTTCATTTTCTCATTATTATCAAAGTTACTATTTTTTTTTTATCTAATTAAATGAGAGAATGCACTGAGAAGAGAACTGTATTTTTCAGTGCGTATGACCCGACGAGACGGCGATTATTCCCCCACTTCGTGTTTTTTGATAATTAAAGCCATTCATTTATAAAATGCGAAGTAAACAAAAACAAAGACTTGGGTGTAATTCAAAGATAATTGCCGATTAATATTTTCACATCGTGATGGGAGAGAAAAAGAGAAAAAATCTCTCTCCTTGTATTTTTTTTTCGTTTCGTTAAGGTTATTGTTGTTTTTCTCTTCAATATATTATTTTGAATTAACCTATTTTCGAAAGCCCAATATCGTTTTGCAGATATTTTCTTTGTATGCTCATCATCATACAGTGTTTCTAACTATAGACAACATCTAAAATAAATTTTGTTGATAATCTCACATTTTCCTTTAGATATTTGCTTGTTTTTTTTCGTCGATAGTCGCTAAAATATCGTTTCACTAAGAGCGATGAATTAAATAAGTCGATATTTATGTTGTATTCGTTCGAAAATCGAAGTATGGTCTACATGTTTATCAAGGGAGAAAGTCGGATCCGGAATCTTATGTTCCGCTTTTTTCCTCTTGTGTTTCAAAGATCTCAGACAAACGAACCCAATGATATTCAAATTCATATTCAATGAATCGAACACTCAAAAGAATGTTCACAAACGATTAAAATTAAAAAAACAATATCAATAAGCTTCAATGAAATGTCTTCCTTTTAATTGAGATTCGTTTGAATTAAGTCACCGAATTAGAACAACAACAGTTAACTGTGAAATCCTGATATAAGATTCAATGTGACGATGCATTTTTTCATTTTCTCATTATTATCGAAATTACTATTTTTGTTTGACCTAATTAAATGAGAGAATGCACTGAGAAGAGAACTGTATTTTTCAGTGCGTATGACCCGACGAGACGGCGATTATTCCCCCACTTCGTGTTTTTTGATAATTAAAGCCATTCATTTATAAAATGCGAAGTAAACAAAAACAAAGACTTGGGTGTAATTCAAAGATAATTGCCGATTAATATTTTCACATCGTGATGGGAGAGAAAAAGAGAAAAAATCTCTCTCCTTGTATTTTTTTTTCGTTTCGTTAAGGTTATTGTTGTTTTTCTCTTCAATATATTACTTTGAATTGGCCTATTTTTAAAAGTTCTCTATCATTTAGAAGATAAGTCTTCACATATTCATATTGACAGAAAATGAACTTGATTTTCGATTTAGGATGAGTGTGATCTTGAATAGGAAGCAGTTAATTTCAATGATTTCTTATGCATTGGCATTATCATCACCTTAGATATGAAATAAAAGTTTATTTTTGATTGTTAAGAAGTAAATAGATAAACGATGACGGAATTTCGATTTCATAAAAGTAAATACATACATCGGAATTTTTAATCAATTAATTTATTTTTTCCTGTGGTAATAAAGAATGAACAACTTCTTCACACATCTAGATAAATACAACCGAGAGAAATCAAGTTAAAACTAATTAAATCTACTCTTAATTTTTTTGTTTTTATTTACCAACAACAAATATTCTATAGCATGAAGGGATAAAATATATATTCAAAACAATATAAAACGTAGATCTCATCAGAGTTCACGGATATTGACCTCCGTATAAAACAGAAAATTAAGTGTTCATTTCTTTTCTCCTTTATTAATTGAGATCATTGATCATGTGAATAGAAGAATGAATTTTTCGTCTTCCCCCACTTGCGTATTTGTTTCATTTCTAACTTACTAATGAAGACTGTATCGATATCGATGAGACATTGAGTTTATAAATTGTGAGAAAACTGGAAAATGATTGGAAATGTTATCAATCAGATGTCAAAATTAAATCAATTTATATTGGATGTACATTCAATGAATTTTTAAATCATCAAATAACAAATATTTTTTCCGATGGAATTTTTCAATATAATTGAAACTGTTTAAGATCAATAACTTAAGCACTAAAAGTTTACTAGCTGTTGTTTGGTTGTAAGACGAGAGAAATGGAAACTTTTTTCTCTTCGTAGTTGAATTTGAACTTGAAATATTTTTAACAACCGGTTATTACTGCTGGGTAAATCTATATAAACGATTAGCGAATCAACTGAAGATGAATCATCACGCTCTAATGGTTTATTACCTACGTCTACGTCGCACCTTCGTAGCGCTTTCTATTCTATTTAGTTGGTATTTTCCTTCAGTGCATAATGGACTAATAACGTCACACTATTTATTTTTCGATGTTTTTTTTATTACTAGTTGGTCTTTTCATATTTTTATGTCAATTCAGGATATAGATAGTTTTCATTGGAAAACTCATATATACCATACATTATTTTCTTCAGATTCAACTATAAAAGATGGCTTCGATTGAAATAGACGGTTCTCAAGTAAAAACCTTTCAAATTCAGTCAAATGATGGTGAAATTTATACGATTGATCAAGGAGTCGTAGATCAGTCAATGGCATTAGCTGGCTGTAAATTAACTGAAAATCTGAATTTGTTGCTTTAATATTCAAATGTTTTGTTTCTTGTAGTTGTGGAAATGGGCGTCGAACCGATCCCTTTACCAAATGTGAAAGGATCTATTCTTGGTCCAGTAAGTTCTCAAATTTCAATTTCAGTGTGAAAAAATTCTAAATTGTTAGATTGTTGAATATTGTAATTATCATAAAAATGATCTCAAACCAGATCCCATCGATGACGATGATGACGACGATCCAAACAAAGTTATTTACGAACCGAAACGGTAAATTCCTTCTTTCGTCATTACAATTTGACTCAGTTTTGTTGTTTTCAGTTCGGACGATATTAGCGAATGGGATCAAAATTTCATGAAACGATTCACAGTTGCTGAAGGAACGCTTTTCGATATCATTATGGTAAGTATCCGAACTAACGATTTCATGATCTTTATTTTTCTCGTATTAAGGCTGCGAATTACTTAGGCATCAAAAGTTTATTAGCTGTTGGTTGTAAAACAGTAGCTAACATGGTTCGTGGTAAATCCACAGATGAAATTCGCAAAACATTCAATATTGTTTTTGATTCGCCTGGTGAAGGACAAGCAGCAAGTGTATCAACAATTGCAGACTCCAATCCATCGGAGTCATCTCCGCAACCAGATCCAATGAATCAGTAAAATTAGATGCTGATTTAATCAAGAGCCTAATTTTTCTTCATTTTTTTTCTGTTGTTCATAAACCAAAGAGAAACATAATAGAAAAACACTCATTGATTTTGTCAATCGTTATATCACATATATTTTTCATCAAGAGAAGGAAGTTTCCTCAGGAAAATTCGTAGAATATTTCTGAAGTTAGTCGAAAACAACAGTTTGATACTTGTACTATCAATTCTGGTATAATAATATTAATAATATCAGTTGAAAATAGATTATTGTTCAGGAACTATCTCATTCAGTTTTAATACTTGTTGTCTTCGACAGTGAGTGCACACTAGTCAATTCGATAATAGTAGTTCTCGTATTTAGTATAATTCACATTTGCAATAAAAAAATGTCATTGTTTATCTATTATGTTAATGAAGCATTCTAATGAAGCAATACTTGGTTATCTAAAGAACTATGTATAACAAGATATAATAGAAAGCATGCCGATTTGAAAAGGCAGCCACAAGAAACATATTCGTACGGAACATTTTCTACCCAAAAAGTCAAATTTTGAAAATCTAGAAATTTCCCCTTAAACAAACAATTTCCTCATTCGTCACTTGTTGGCGACGCTTTGATTTTGACTTTCGCAAATTCAAGATGAATCATCAGCCATTCATTCTTCTTTTCTTTTCTCCCACTATTTTATTTCTTGTTTTTATTTTGTTGGCATTTTCCTTCGATGCATAAACGGCTCGTGATATCATACTATTTCTCTGCATTTATATTCTTGTGATAAATATTCGTAAAAACACTGGTATATAGCATACCTTATTTTCTTCAGATTCAACTATAAAAGATGGCTTCGATTGAAATAGACGGTTCT
>ERZ781398.2267-NODE-2267-length-16577-cov-4.501574_pt1 | contig 16577 bp, 17 predicted proteins | sample MGYA00433077_ERZ781398 | MGnify/ENA primary metagenome ERZ781398 (study PRJEB29847, sample SAMN06458254) | wastewater metagenome | isolation source: Wastewater bioreactor | place: South Africa: Cape Town | study: EMG produced TPA metagenomics assembly of the... | reverse complement strand
GGATTGTTTAACGAGAACTTCTTGTCGTTGTGCAAGTAAATCCAAGAAATATTTAATCATCGTTCGTATTTCATTTTCAATTGTTGAACTTTTCACTGAGAAATTGTCCATTGAACGTGTCGAATGTTTCAATGATTCATCGAGATGATACAATAAACTTTGTGATTCGACAAGAAATTGTTTCGTTAATTGTCGTGCTGTATCAATTGTATCTTGTAATAATGTTAATGCATGTTGATGAATATGATGAATTTGACAATCTTGACAGTATGTATGCGAACATAAATCACAAAAGTAGGATGCTTTTAGATTTGGATGTTCATGACAAAAATGTATTGAATGTATTATCAGAATTTGGATTAATCAATGATAATTGTGAAAATAATGATGAAAATAATGATGAAAGATCGTTGGATGTTGACGATGGTGGTGGTAAACGATTATTTGTAGGAATTGATGTTTGATTGTGATTTGAACGTGTTGATGAAAGTAATTGTTGTCGATGATCTTTAAATGTAAAAATTTTCGGATGTGTTAATGCACATTTTTCACAAAGAGATGTTTCACAATCGAGACAATATGTAAATGGTGGATTATTTGCAAAACAACAGAATGATGTTGACAAACGAGTTGATGGTGAATTCTCAGAATCATGATTATGATTGCTGTTACCATTAAGAAATGAATACATGAAATCGTTATTTGTCGAATCTAAGGGAAAGTTAGTTGATGTTAATGGAGAAAATGTTTGATTTAAGTCGTTGAATGGTTGAAAAAGTGTATTTGATGTTGAAAGAAATGGATCGAATGCGCTCATACGACGATTTGTCGATGAAAATGATGATGATGTCGATGATGCCGATGATGATGGTAATGAAGAAAAATTCGATTGAAAAAAAGATTGATTTTGCTGTTGTTGTTGTTGTTGTTGCGATGGATTATTGAATATTGTTTGTGTAGGTGGTAAAAGTGGAAATTTATTGTTAAGATTCGACGATAAATATTGCTGATCGACAAATTCATTTGTACAATTTGAACATAATTTTAATAATGGATTTGTTGTTGATGATGTTATCATTGTATTCGGTGTTTCTTTTAAACATGATGAACATACCGCACCGGTTCCACTGTTCATATTGCTAGTTTCATTCATCATTGGATTATTTCAATTAGTTTTCTATTTATTTGTACGGTTTAGTTAGTTTTTTTTGTTATTGATTTCTTAGACGATTTGCTCGATTTCTCAAAGAGGCCACTCGAGCAAAATCGGCTAGAATTGAATTGAATTTTTATCAACGAGTCATAATTAAAAGAAACCTCAGATTTCGTTTTCTCTTGCACATATGCACACACACAAACAGGAGCAATCTGCCTTCACTCAAGCGCGCGCGCTCTCTCAGCCAATGATGGTACCCAACAACTATCTAAAACGAAGAAATTTTTTGTTATAGTAGAACATCGTTTCAAGGCATGCAACAGAGAAAAAAAATCTCCTATTTCATGCACATAGACTACTGATAAGCATTTTTTTTATATTGATTTGAACACAGGAGAGAGAAGAAGAAAAAAAAACGAGTATGCAATTGAGAAGTTTCACACGAATCAAGTCAAGGCAAATGCGTGCATTGACAAAGGTCAATGACCACTCGTTATAATAAAAAGATCTGAGATTTTTTTTCAAATTAACTCATCTTCATACTCATCGATTAGATTTATCATTCGGTTTCCTATTCAATAAATCATGCGTACAAACGTAAACGTTAAATTTCCTCTCGCGTCATGTCTCGACCGTACTATCAAATGACATGTTTGCCATTAAGCAACAAAAATGAGCGCATTATTATCATTAATGACAACAAAAAAAAAGACAGAAAAGACCACCGAATGCACATTAAATAAGCATGTGAGTAAGGAAACATGGAAGAAAAATGACCGGGCTATCAATTCTACAAAAAAAAAGAAAACGAGAGCTTTTTGTCTACTTGTGCGCCTCAATTTTTTTTTCTCCTTCGAATGAATGAATGAAGTTCGGTCTCTATTTCTTTCTCGCGTTTTTTTTTCTTCGCCTTCTTCTCTCTTTTTTTCCTATCGACAAAACGCATGTGTGCAGACCTGATGATTTGTTCTCGACATCATACGACAGTCTTTTTTTTTACTATTCTGTTCTGTTCTATTCTATGTGTGAAAGAAAGAAAGAATAGGCTGTTCTCTCTTACATAAGACATAATATATTCTCCTTGTTCCTTCTTCACGATGCGGTACCATTAACGTATGAGTTGTACGCTTTACTATTCTCTTCAACCTTGAACAACAACCAATGCAATGCAAATGAGAAATAGACAGCAAGCTGTTGATCTCCTAATTTTTTTTGACAGAATAGAAGGAGAAAAAAGTTTATTCTAAATGTTCGAAGACATATGGCAAGAAAGACGAAGGAAAAAAGAAAGAACGAGAGACGAAGGAGAAGATGAAGGTTTACCCTCGAAATATGGGCAGACAGAAGAATAATGAACGAGAGCATGAGAAAGAAAAATGACCTTGGTTGGTATGTCTCTTTCTTTCTCTTTCTTGGTTTCTTTTCTTTTTTACGATATAACTTACTTAATTCTCATGTAATAGTAACAATAATAATGAACTCAAAAAAGAAGAAAAAAAAGCGAATTATACTACCCCGCCGGGGACTATTTGACCTCTAGGTTTCCATATCATTATACAAGCAAAAAAAAAGGCCGATTGTCTGTTTACATTATCATGAAAAGAAATAATAATTGATACGATGGTCATACTTTACGAAAGTTTCTCCCAGTAGTTCAATTGATCGTACTTCTGTGCATAGACAAGAAAAAGAAAGATTCTATACTCCTAAGACATCAATAAATTCATGGCCATTTCTTTTTTTTTCTCCTTTCTCTGCAATCAGTTTGCTCAATATATGCAAATTTAATAATCAATTTCAAGCTTCTGCAATTTATATTATTATTAATTTTGAATTCAAACACAATCGTATTTCATGAGAAATATCATTGCTAATGTTCAATTACGTCATCATCTAAGAGAAAATATGATAGCCATTGGAATTCTACCATCGATAATCTATCTGAGCACATGATTCTTATTCTTATCGTTACTCTCACATATTCAATTCGAAATTTGACATGCACGTTTTTATCTAATCGTATCATTAACAAATCTCTATCATTAGTTATTGTTTAATTCAAATGAAGAATAAAGGCAAAAGCTAATTTATTCAAGATTGTTTTCTTTTATTAGTTTATAAAACTACACTTGGCGATCTTCGAAAGTGAATGGCATCAGATTACAATTGATTTTAATTTCGAATGTTTTATATGATAAGTATTTATTTAGTTTTTTTTTTTGAATCATATTGAAAATTTCGATCATATTTTTGTTCAAATATAAACATCACGAAATTTTCGATAAGCAAAAAAATCACATGAACAACAAAAAGAAAACGGAAGAACAAAGTTTATAAATCATGTTGTCGATGAAGAATAAGTTGTGGTGGATTAGCGATTGTTGAAGTTGAAACGGGATCACCTTCTCGACAGAAAATCGATCGAGGTATGAAATAATCTAAGATTCCATCCTGAAAGAAAAGGGAAAAAAATCAAATTGATTGCATACGTTCGTTCGTTCGTTGAATGCATCGATACTTACGACGGTTTGCGGGCAATTTTGTCGGGCATACCATTCAATTGAATACAAACACATCTGCATGCCCAAACCGACAAAAAGTGATGCCCAAATGAAAACATTAAATGCATTATTTTGTGTACGTTGTGGTAGAATAAGCATGGAAATAACTAAACAATTTTTTTTTGTTTTGAAAAAGAAAAAATAAATCAATCTCGTTTCTTACATCCAAGAACAGCAAATTGAATGAAAAGTATAGGAAAAAAGTAACCAAATGCCAATGCAATGATATATTCATGAATACATGCACTAAGAAAGATGACTGCATACATTGATACAAGTCGATATTTAATTCCGAATAACTATTCAAAAAGATAGACATTCATTTTATTATTATTTTTTTCTTCACATTTTTTACTTTATGAAAATCACGATAAATGTACGTGTAAAGCCAATCGTGAACAACCTAGATGAAAATTCGTTGTTTTTTTTTTGTTCAAAAACAAAAGAAATGAATTTCTCATACAATATTCCATGTTCGATAATAACTACTCCATGATGTCGATGTCCACCATTCCTATGAATCAAAGCAAAACAGTCAATTGATTCGTTTGGTTTTCTCTCTCTCAAATCAATCTACGCTATAAAATTGTCGATCACCGAAACGTAACATTTCAGCAAATGCATTGAGCCAACAATGAAGAAAACCATAGAAAGCTATGAACGAGGAAAAAAAACACAGACTTTTGAGTTCGAATTGCTGCCATTTTGTTCTTACCACAGAATAAAACAAGTGCACCTGGTAGTGTACAATTTAAAATTGATAAGACGAATATTTTCAGTGTGACATGTTCGGAATTAAAATGTCGAAAAACAGGCAAACAAAAACGATAAAATAGATAGTAAGCAAATACAGTTGTTGTGGCGAATTGTGCTAAATTCGAAAGAACATAATTCCATCGAACAGTTGACGTTCGAGGATAGGAATCACGATAGATAAGTGTTGGTGCAAAGAGAAAATAAAGAAATTTAGAAAATTCCGGACATGGTGTATGTGGGATTGGATTCATATTGTGGTCACTTGGACTCGCTGGTATATCTTCAGCATTAACTAAAAACACGAAGAATTTTGATGCTAATGTTTTGTTTTGTTTTCTACTTTGTTGTGAATGGATTTGTCCGTAGAGTATAGCACGTGGTGCATTTTCACGAACAAATGCATGTGATTTCATTAGGAATCGAACTTGTTCAACAAGAATTATGATTCGTGTTACAATTGGATAGTTGCCTTCGAGAATATACGAAACAGGAAAGTAGAAAAACAAAGCAAAATAACAGCAATAGGCACTAAACCAAAGCCAATCGAAAATAACAAGAGCTTTGGACTTTTTTTGTAGTTTATCTGTATCAGTTGTATCGGTTTGAATGAATGTTAGACGTTTGTACGCCCAAAAATGAAATGAATAGTAAACAATTGTGCATGTTGATAAGAAAAGTAGAAGCCATAAGCCTAAACACGATGATAGATTTGAGAAATTCCATCGAAGAACATCGAATTGAATGTCAAGTCTAGAATGCACGAATGGTCTATTCGTTTGTTTACAATTGATTATTTTTATTCAACATACGTTCCCTTTTCGAATAGATCGGTTATTGATACTTGAAGAAAAAGTAGAACTAGAAATGAGATAAATATCTGTCGAATAGTTCGTATATGTGAAACTTCAAGTAGATCGGTAAGAACCGATGCACGCATTCGAAAGACTTTCGTTGGAAATGCTGATGATGATCTAGTAAAAAACAGTTCATCGATAAAAAAAAGATTTCATTTGCAATTGTTTAATCAAAACCTTTTGATTTCTTCTTTCTGTGTTACGGTTTCATTTTGAATTCTATTCATTGATGCAATATCATTTGGCGACAAGCTGCGTTGAGGTCGAATTAATTCACTAATCGATGGTAGATTCGATGCTTGTTGAATTTCCGATGAATATTGTTCGAAACGACCGGCAACATAATTCAATATTTCCGAACGAAGTCGCTATTTGAAAGAAGAAAAACAAAACTAAAGTCAAATGAAAATTCGATTTCAAAATCAAACTTCAGTGGCTTGATGCATTCGAACTGAACGATTAACAGTATGAAATTCTGCACTAGCCGATCGTTCTAAAGACAGACAATAAATATATTAATCAAAAGAAAATCGAATTGAAACAAACCATGACCACGTTTTTCACTCGATGTCATTTGTAATACTTGAATTCACAAATCTAAAGTGATATTTGCTTGAATTTGTAATAAAAAAATGAAATGATAAAGTATATAATATATATCTTATCTCGAGATAAAAATTCAAGAAGAAGAAGAAAAAAAAATTCTACTCATACGATAATTGGGCCATACACATCATCGTACTTTCAAACAGAAGAAAGGACAACAACAACAACAAAAAGAAGAGAATTGATAAACGTTGTCCTAGCTTTTGTATCATTCTGTGTCCGATGTTCAAATATATTTGAACAGGTAAAGATGAGACATCGAACAAGCAAATGATTCACTAGTCAACTTTAGAGGAATAGAAATCTAAACCAATGGAAAATCTTTTCTATAGTTTTTTTTATTAAAATCTTTTTTTTTCTTATCATATATATATAAATGATGGTTGGATTTACTATTCTATCTTCTATATCGTCGTACAGTGACCTCTAGATCACAAAATTGAAACGAAACATTTTCTGAATTGATTTTATATGCAAAGAAATATTTTTCAAAATCTCAATGAAATTTCTTCGAAATTAAAATTTGATTGCTTTAGAATCAACATTGACATTCGTGTCTTTTCATTTCAAAAAAAACAAGCCTCCTCTTTGACGCTCTTATTGGCCGTGATGATGTCTTCTATTTATTATTATTATTCTTCTTCTTCTTATTTTTTTTCCCTCTCTCGCTCACTGCCTGAAAAACACCAAGTTAGAAAATAGATTTCTTTCTATTCTAGAAACATCTATCGTTTCGTTTCGTTTCACATGCACCAGTGAAATAGAAATTTGAACCCTCGATTTCATTTCACTTAAATTCAATGCGACTATTCTTTCTACTTTATCGTATTCGTTAGACAATAATACAAACAAAACAAAACACAACAAAAGAAGAAGAAGAAGAAGATTTTCTCTAGTCTCATCGTCATAGTCATCAAAATTCATAACTCTTTAAATATGAGCTTAAATAATAATAATTCGACGGTGAAAAAACCAACACCACCCCAAGGAACAACTGATTCGCCATATCTCGGATCAAAAATTAGCCTTGTTTCAAAAGCTAAAATTCGTTACGAAGGTATTTTATATACAATCGATGCCAATGAATCAACTGTTGCACTTTCCAAAGGTAGATTTTCGATGACGACGAACAATTTAACTATTTTTTCATTTTTCAGTACGTTCCTTCGGTACAGAAGATCGTCCTACAGATCGACCTGTGCCAGCCCGTGATGAAATCTTCGAATATATTATCTTTCGTGGTGCCGATATCGAAGATTTACAAGTTCGTGAACCTCCACAAACTGCACTCACACAAGATCCTGCCATTGTTGAAGTAAATCATTTCATTTCCTCTCGTTATTAATTGTTTTTTTTTCTTCTATTTAGTCATCAGTATATTCATCAAATCCTCGTTCGACTACAACAACAACAAATGCCAATCTTGGAACAAATCAAACACGTTCATCGACTAATCAAGGCTCATTTTCAGCAGCATTAACAGGAAATCAACAAGGTCCTATCAAAGGAACACAATCATCATCCAACACCGATCCTTTACGTCAGTTAAATTTCAATCAACAACAACAATCAACACGTACATTTGATAATCAACGTCGTCAACGACAAGATTATAACAATGATAATCCGAATTCGAATCGTCGAGGTAACAATCAAAAATACGGCAATTATGCTGAATGGCCACGTACGAATAATAATTCAGCTTGGGATAATCAATATCGACAACACAATCAACGTTATCCACGACAACAAAACTACGATAATAACAATCGTTTTTATCCAACAAGACGCACAAATAATAATCAACAGCAACAAGCGAACGGCTATTATGGCTATCGTGAACGACGTAATTCAACAGGTGACATGACATCAAATAATCAACAACGAAATAATAATAATCATCGTCAACAACAACAACGTGAACGAGCCGATTCAACACGTGGCAATGGTACGAATCAGTCGGCATTGAAATTTATTGGTGATTTCGATTTCGAAAAATCGAATGCTGAATTCGATAAAAATGCGATCGAAGATGAATTAAAAAAGAGTTTATCAATTAAAACAAAATCCAGCAATCAAACAACAACAAATGAAAATGAGGATACGACTAAGCAAGAACAAGAACAAGAACACGAACAAGAACAACAAAAACCACAAACACCAACTCTTCCAACTGAACAACAACAACAAGACGATGTTAATGCCGATGGTTTTTATGATAAACAAAAGAGTTTCTTCGATCGAATCTCATGTGAAACAACAGAAAAAGAGAAAACAACAAATTCTCGACGTAATTGGAATGAAGAACGTCGCATCAATGCGGAAACATTCGGCTTAAAATATCGTCCAGCACAACAAGGCGGTGGCAATCAACGAAATGGTCAAAATAATTCCGGCTATAATTACAATAATCGACGATACTATTCTGGTCAACAACAACAACAACAATCGTACTATGGCAATGGTGCTCGATATCAACGTGGCCATGGTAGTGCTGGTGGTGGCGGTGGTAGTAATCAACAACGAGCCGGACGAAATACAACCTACTATGCTAATTCAAATAAACGAACGCCAGCATATTAAAAATAAAAACAAGAATAAAAAATTTATTTAGAAAAGAAAACGAGATTGTGTATGTTCAAAACAAGATTCTTTAGAAGTCATTCTCGGGTCTAACCTATATTCGTCTTCGTGTCTTTCGTTTAGATCGTCATATTTGTCTCTGTCACGCCCGCACACACTTTGTCTTTTGTTCTTATATCTACCCATTGAACTTTTTCTTTTACTGACTTTTGACTGTCGTTCTCGTGCTGTTTTCTCTTTCTTCAGTTTTCTTTTTCTTTGTTCGTTTTCTTTTTTTTTATTTCACATAACTTTATCAAACATGTACGTTGAGACATAAAGAACAACTTATTATTAAAAAAACAAAATAAACCGAAAATTCTTTGCCATATACATATGTATACAAAATCAAACCGATTTTTTTTTGTTTCCTATCGATTGATGTTCAAACAACGAGACAATTAACATTAAAATCTAATGTGTACGCATTTTTCAATGCTGTTAAAAAGGGATATTGAAGATGATGATGCTCTCGTTTGCACATTAGAATGCCTATGAGAAAAACAACAACAACAAGTTCATGATTGATCTTTAATTTTCGTTCACAAATTTTCTATTTGATATGCGAATGATCCGCTCAAGAAAATCGAAATTGGTGTGAATAGAAAAACAAACAATAGTCAATCAAGATTTTTTTATCAAAAGAAGATTAATTTGCATTCTGTATTCATATGTCCAATAAGAAAACGAAAAGGATCATCATCATCATCATTATTATTCTCTCTTCTCTTCTTCTTCTTCTTCTTCTCTCTATCGAGCTAATAAAAGCAATAGGATACGAGTCATTTTCGTTCAATTGATATCATGTCAACGAATTTTTTCATCGAAGCTCTACTAAGTAATACTAATAGTCAAGAGAATAAAACATCGTTTCATTCAGGTAAGAAACCTTTTTGTCTTTTGTTTTGGTTCAAATTAGTTTCGTTTTCTTGTTTAGAAAGTGATGATGAAGAAAATGATTATCTAAATAAAAGTTCATCGGCAACACCAACATCAGCAGTAGCTGCAGCAAATCGTCGTAAACGAACGGCATTTACAATTGAACAATTAAATGAATTAGAAGCTGAATTTCAACAGAAAAAATATCTTTCACTTGTCGAACGTTCACAAATCGCGCAAACATTGAATCTAACTGAAATTCAAGTCAAAATCTGGTGGCAAAATCGTCGTGCCAAATGGAAACGTATCAAAGCCGGACAATTACAACAATTTTCACCACATTCACAAATAAAAACGAAAATCTTCTGTCCAATTCCAGTGCATATCAAACAAGACTTTGTCGCCTAACCCTCGTTCGTTCGTTTGTTTGTAAACTTTAAATTAAATAAATCGAAGATAATCATAGACATAAATCATTTTTATTTGAAATCGAGGTAAACATCGACGTTAAATATCTATGCAAGTCACTTGTTGTCATGATAAATTGACTATGCATTATCAAATAAGCGACAATCATCGACAACTACTGTTAATGATGGGCGTTTCAGTTTTGTTTTTCAAAAAAATATAATGTCGATTTGAGAATGATTTACTCGTTCAATCGAGTAATGCGTCGTTGAACATGAATCAATTGTTCATAGATAGAAAGTTCTTTTCTTCTTCTTCTCTCCTGTGAGTTCGCCAAATGGTGAAATGAAAATGCATATATGCATCTGATCTGCCGAGCGGCATTCATCGGCTGTGCCTCATTGATTCTTAGTTATCTATATAGAATGTTTTGTTTCTTCCGAGAAAAATCATGAGCAAGCTTCTTATTATTTTTGTTTTGTTTGAATATAATATATATGTATATAAAACTGAAAATAGGCGGTAGCAGAAGAAGAAGAAGAAGAAAGAAAAAAAGAGAGAAATTCAATCAAGTGTTTCAATATAATAACCGTTCTAACAAGTCAACTAAATCAACTGTTCGTTTGATCGAGTTTCGAAGAATATGAAGAACAAACAAACAAACAGACAAACAAGAACTGTACAATTGAAAATAAAGACATAGCACCAAATCGAAGATATTTTCTTTCTTTTTTTTTATACACATCAAACGCTTATTTTTGTTTTTTTTTGTCTTTCTCAAAAAATGAAAAGCATATGTTCGATCGAAACAATAATATACGTTCGATTGATTGCATTTGATCAACGAAGAACAAGGACGGGTTTTGTTTCGAAGATATTAAAAATAAAACAATAAATATTAGACTCATATTCAAACAATCAAAATCAAAGAAAGAAAAAACATGCGCTCAATGGTTTCTTGAGAGCATTAAGAAAAGCATTAGAGACCGAGAAGATTTGCAAATGCAAAAGAAAGAAAGGAAAAACAAAGCAATGCATATTATGACATTCATCTTACATTTGATCTCCAAGCGCCTAGAGATGAATGTTGAATTTTCAGAAACGAAAACGGTGAAAGTATTTCATCGAGGTTTTTGACTTACCATTTTCATCGGAAAAACAATTTTGACAATGAAGACGATTGCTTCGAACACGAACATCAGTTCCTTCGAATGATGATGAGAGAGGAATATTACAAACAAAACATCGAAAACATTCAATATGATAATATAAACCAAGTGATTCGATAACCATAGCTGATCCTTGACCTTAAAAACATAATACGTTCGCATTGATGTCTAGTTTCTATGAAGAAATCAAACTCTTCGTCTACCTAATTCATCATTACATCTTGAACAACGTAGTTTACCACTAACAGATAGAACTCGATTATTATTACTATTAATCGTCGTACGAATAGGTGATTTGCGATGTTTTGATTGATGATGTTGATTTGTTCGAGAATGATGATGTCGATGTTGTCGATTATCATCCGGATGATCACCGTAATGAAACGTTGATAATGGATTTGATGATTGTTTTTCGATTTGAATATCATGATTATGACGAGGCGTTAATGATGCTGAACGACGATCGGTTGAATTCGTTTTCGACGATGATGAAGATGGAGCTTGTGGTGTTGAATTGATGAGAGATTTTCGTTGATCATCAGATATCCATGTATGATCTTCGTATTGACTTTTTCGTGGTGCTTGATTTAATGTTGAATGAAGTTGTTTATTAGTAACACGTTGTTGAGCGAGATTTTCATCGGCAGGTAGTGAAACTCGGTTTTGTTGTTGTTGATATGTTGGAGATGGAGATGAGATATTAATTCGTAATTCATTCACTGTACGTTCAGTTGATGGTCGTTGTTGATTAGTTGAGTCGTGATAGAACATTGCATTTTCATTTTGAGTATAACGAGAATTCGAAATTGCAGCCTTACTGAAATCGATCGGGATGTCTACTGATTGTTGTTCCTAAATTCGATCGAAACAAAAAAAAACAAATCATAGAAAAGGCAAAAATATTCGAGATTTTGAATTCGTACTCGTAATGGTTGAGTATGAGGAAAACCGAGTAGAAGTTCTTGTTGTAGTTGATTCATTTGCTTTTCGACAGATGATCGAACTTGAGCCATAGGCGATTCATTACGTTGTTGATCGTTGGTATCGAAATCGGCTCGACCATGTAATAATGATTCGACTGATGATAATGGTGGAGGTTTGCTTTTATAGATATTCGTTGATGTTGCAGAAGAATCGACAATATTCGATGAAATTAATGTTGGATTCGAAAGAACTAAACGATCAACGTCGTGGTTAGCCATTCGATGAATGTTTTTGTCATTACGTGAAGTAACAACATCTCTTGATGCTGATTTAGGTTGGCTTATGGTTGTTGTAGATCGTTCGACGTTATTTGTCGGCTGGAAAAATCAAAATTTAGACAAATAAGCATCCAAGAAATCATAATTAAAGAAAGATGAAATCATGCATTAAGAAAGAAATTAATATTAGTATAAAATCATAGATCTTCGTCGTCATCATCATTCATTCATTCTGTCTATGGTTTCTAAATGTTTTGTAGAAATAAAAGGCAAGCTAATACAGAGAGAGAGAGAGAAAGAGAAAAGAAAATCTTGTGATAGCATGCAGACTAAATTCCCGAACTACTGTTGAACTACTCATTTGACTTTTTGGTAAAGAACGTGAAAATGTAGAAAATATTTGCCTTTACAATACAATTTCTTTCGGCTTAAGACAAAAACAGTAACAACAATAACAAACACGATTCATTAGTAATAATGAGATAAGATGAAAACAATAGTTTTTGAGAAAGCAGAAAACAAAAAAGACATCAAGAAAGCGTTGATTAGTTTATTCCAATTGTTGAAAATAGAAGAAGTGCAGTTAAGAAAACAAAAAAGTCAGAGGACAAGTTTTGTTTTGTTGGGAAAATTTTTATGATTTGCGTGTTCTGTTTTATTCATCATACATGTTCGACTACCTCATTGTTCGTGCTTTTGCTGATGCTATTCGATGGATCGAGCATCTTGCGAAAGGCTTCAATTGGCGATGAATAAGTGTGATTCTGAACAAGAGAAAATAATAGCCGTGCGAATGTTTTTCTTTCTTTTTTGTTGTTCGATATTAAAATCATGCGTCTAATTTATCCTACACGGTCAATGAGCAGATCTTTACTCCGAAAGATGTATGTATGTGTATGTTTCGAATGTGACTTTTCTATTGAATTAATAATAACGAGCAATACATACCTTTTCAAGATTATTTGATGTTTGTTGATTAGTTGCAGACGCTGGACGAAATGGTTTTGGAGCGAATATATTCAATGATGTTGTTGATGTTTGAGTAGTTGGTTTTTCTACCGGTGAAGGAGCATACGGTAGAAATGTGTAAACAGGTGATTGAACATTCGTCGGAGTTGAAGACGAAACACGAATAGTACTCGTTTGCGCAGCAGGAGACTGCGATGATGATGAAGAAGGAGGCGGAGGAGGAGGAGGAGGTGCTGGAAGAACAGTAGTAATTGTGTTCAAAGTCGGTAGAACTTTTTGAGGTGATGATGTTCGACTACGTTCAATTGTGACCGTTTGAGAAGTGTCATCGATGCCATCTGTAAAATCAATGTTAAACGATATATAAATATGAGATTTATTTATTTATTTGTACCTTCGAAAGTTCGAACAAGCAATTTAATACTTCCACGACGATTTCGTTCAGTAAGAATCTTTCGTACTTGATCAAATGTCATTTGCTCAATATTTTCATCATTGATACTAATTATTTCATCGTCAATACATAAGCCAGCTTTATCAGCAAGACTACCTGTCAAATCAATGAATGAAATCATTTTTGTTAAACAAGATTCGTACCGTCTTCGATATACGAGATGTATATCGGTCGATTTGATGCTTGACCACCGTCAGATTTAAAACCAAAACCACGAACATCCGTTGGCTTTTCAATGGATACTTCGTGAATTCTCGCTGGACCCTAATATTCAATAGTACAATTGAATTTAATTGAGCACATTCATTTGTTTTACTTTCGGTCGTTGTATTGTTGGACTTTCGGATTTCTTTCGATTTGAGATCGGTAATTGTTCGGTAGAGATATTTGTTTTTGTTGAATTCGATACATTGATTGTTGAAGATGAGGGTGGAGGTGGCGGAAGAGTAGGCCGAGGTTCATCAATTCTACGCAATAATCAATCAAAGTTCGAAAAAAATACGATTATGATACATAAATCGAAAATAATCCACATACGGTTTAACCGGTGTTTGTGGTGGAGAAGATTGAAAAGTCGATGCGGGAGTCGTTGGTTCACTATCAAGAAGATTCGAATTTAAACTTTGTTTACGTTTTTGTTCACGTTTTAAACGCCAATTTTCAACAGCCTAGAAAAAAAGGAAAGACAAACTTTCAGTTTTTTTTCTCGTTCTTCGTACACATAAAAAACTCAATTAAAAAATATTTCTCATTTTCGACGCAAAAATATTGACGTGTTTCTTTTTCGATGAAACAAATTTAAAAAAAAGTTTTTTTGAACTGTGATAACGTGTAATTCGATCCTGCTACTGTTGTTCTCTATTAACATCAATCAGCGAGCGAATGCATACGAAACAAGGCCGTGAAAAGTTGGACTTCGAAAAAAAAAGCAAAAACCTACTTCTGAATAATCCTCATAAACTTCACTCTGTCTCGAACGTGCTGCTGAATAAGCAGCTATGCTACTCGTTGTAGCTCCAGTTGTTGTGGTTGATGATTTTCTTGGTGTTGCCGAACCTCTCATCATAATTAAGGTCGATTCAATGAAACGTTTAATTGATTTCGATTAGAGATATGAAGAATAAATGAGAACGATCCACAGTCATCATCATCATATAATTGAATGTAAGCCATAAGGCTACCATTTCATTTTGTATGTGTATGTTGTGTGTCTATGTGTGTATGTTGTGTATATATCTTCTTTCGTTTTCTTTTTTTTTCGTCGTTCGTCGTCTAAACTTGCTCCACTACAATTTTGGGCTTTTTTTGTTTTGTATTTGAGCAAGGTGCGTTGTGCATACCGGAGAGGAGAAGAAGAAAGAATGTAACCTCTTTTTCTTTTTTTTCGTCTTCTTCTTCTTCTTCTTCCTCTACTATTTGGACAGAACGAGAGAGTAATCGAGTTATGCGAACACACGTCTTTGATCCAATCTCGAATAAGAAACCAACAAAACGACTTTCTTCTCTCCCTCTCTCTCTCTCTCTCGCGTTCTCTTTAAACAACAACATTAATCACAAAGAGAACAATATTACGGAAAGAGCAATGTCTTTTGATAAAAAACAAATTTTGCCATTCGGTAGTGTTTTTCTTTTTCGATTTCAACATCGTTATTGAGTTGTGTTATTTTAACTTCTTATCGACTAAAAAACATTTTGCTATTCGAAAGAAGAAGAGAGAGAGAGAGAAAAAAAATGAATTACAAACGTAATCAACCATTCACTATTGATTTCTTACTATTTTCATCTTTAATCTCGATTGACAAAAGAAGAAGAAATAAAGTTCGTAAACGAATGATGACGCAAGATGCAAACCTTCTGGATTAGGTAACACCGTTCGTTGGCTTTCGTTTTGATGAAATACAAAAAATTAATTTAATTAAGTAAAATATTTGTTCGATTTTCGAAGATATTTACATGAGATCTCTCTAGTTTACTTAATAAAAAAAAACGAGGGAGAGAGAAAACGAAGAAGCAACAAGATAAGATGATAAATGTCTCATGGTGTCGATTTTCGAATAAACGTGAGATCATAAAAATTTCTAACATTTTTTATCTCGATACACACACACACGAAAGATAAATAACATTTTCGGATGTGTCGATTTGTGTTTCATTATTAGTAATCAATGAAATTCCATTTTCATCGACTTTTCGTTTTTTTTTGTTTTGTTGTTAAAATGAAGGTCAATTCTTTCTTTCTTGTTGAACGAAACAGACAAATTAAAGAACACTTTCAAGCTTTTTTCTTTTCTCTTTTAAAAGGCCTTGAACGTGTATAAATGAGAACTAAATACTTCGATAGATTGATGAAATTTTTATAGATTCTAATGGGTTTAAAGCAAAAGAAAACTAAGAAAATTTGAATATTTACCTGTGACCAATCGGTATCATCACCAACATTATGATGTTTAATTGCATTACTAGTTGAATTTGTCATTGGATTGAATTTTAAATTATCTTGTAAACGTTTTCTTGATTCAAGTAAATTTAATTGTTCTTGTGCACGTTCGATTAATTCATGATTTGGTTGTATTTTAACAAATTGTAATGGATCATTATTTAATTTATTTACATTTAATATCCCATTGAAATGTCGTGTCGGTATATTTGTCGTACTTGTTGCTAATTCATCAATAGATTGCGAACGTCCTTGACGATGAAGTGACGATGTTGAACCACCATTGCCATAGAATTTCGAACTACCTAATGACGTATAATCAGAATCAACTGAACCTTGATCACTATTATCGAATAGAAGAAAATGATTATTCGTTATTGTCGAATTGTTTGTTGAGATTGGAGAAAAACCATTTTGTTGTATTGTCGACATGATTGACGTAATCACATTATTATTATTTCGTGATCATCTGATGAACATATGAAAAGAAAAAGAGAGAGAGAG
>ERZ781398.2263-NODE-2263-length-16592-cov-4.224769_pt1 | contig 16592 bp, 21 predicted proteins | sample MGYA00433077_ERZ781398 | MGnify/ENA primary metagenome ERZ781398 (study PRJEB29847, sample SAMN06458254) | wastewater metagenome | isolation source: Wastewater bioreactor | place: South Africa: Cape Town | study: EMG produced TPA metagenomics assembly of the... | reverse complement strand
TATTCGATTTATGTCAAAAAACAACATGCAAAAAACCCGAAATACAAAGCTATGTGCGATCTCGGACCAAATGCAAGCTGTACGAAAGTATTAACTAGTCAATATGGATCTGGTTTCGGTATAACAGGTGCACTCTTTGGTAAACAAAGTATGCTCAATCAATCCAACGGGCTCTTAGGCATGTTATTCTATACTTTACAAATTTTAATTGGTAAATGAAGAGTTTTGTTTTTTTTTTGTTGCTTTTTATTTGAATTATCTTCTTTTCTTTAGGTCTATTTCCACTTGTAATATTCACGAAATTTGCTTTACTATCATCGATTTTAGCCTGTCTTGGCTCACTTTATCTCGCATTTATTCTTGCATTTGTTCTCAAAGATCTCTGTCTTGTTTGCATAGCAACCTATATCATCAATGCTGCACTTCTTTATTCGAACTATCAAACAGTTTATTCACTTTGATCTATTTTCTCATTTGTTTTTTGTTTCTATTTTAATAACTATACGACTAATTAAATAAATTGCTGACGATAATCAAATTTTATAAATTATTAATTCATGACTGAGATTTTAATATTAGCCGAAGGTCAATAAGGTTAAATTTTTTTCTATTAAATACGATTGTTATCCAATGAAATGATCTATACAATCCGATGAGTTTCTACTCAGAAATTGAATCGAACAATTTTCTGTCATCAATTAAATAAACTTTCAACGAGAAAATTTTCTTTTGGCTAATTTCTATTTTTATCATGAGTACATTAGAGCGAAAAGGGTAAAAAAAACATTTTATTTTTCGGCTTAATCCGATTGCTAGAAACATATATAAAGGCAGACTGGATCCATATAACATTAAAAAAAAAAGAAAACATATATCATAATCATCGAAAACAATCACACTAGACATAGAACTAGAACTAATAAATTTTGTTTGTTTGTTTTTTCTTTCTTTTAAAAGTTGATTTAATTAAACTAACGAAATTATATATATGTGAGTTTTCGATCATATCGAAGGTCAAATGACCATTTTTGAATCATTCTGTTATTTGTCACATTTAAAATGCACTTAGAAGATACGGTTGTTCTTTGTTTTCTGTTTAGACATGTCGAAGTCAGACGATCCTAGTGAACCGAAAAAATCGACTAGTCAATGTCAAGTGTGTGGTGATAATGCGTCGATTAATAATTACGGTGCTCTCTCATGTTTATCATGCCGAACATTTTTTCGTCGCAATGCTTTTCCGACTCGAGTTATTCTTATTTGAATGAATAATGTTCTTGAATTGACTTTTGTTTGTTTATTTTTGTCTGTCAAGGAGCCACCGGTCTGTCGGTATGATGGTCAATGTGATGTGAATATGTTAACACGAAAAGTGTGTACAGCTTGTCGACTAAAAAAATGTCTTGCTGTAGGCATGTGTCCAGAATTAATACGAAAAGAAGATCTATGCGGAATGAAACGTAAATCAACTTCGATTAAAACCGAAGAAAATTCTCGAATTGTATGTCGTAGCAAACAAACGAAGTCAACGAAAACTATGAATACATTCTAGATGACAACAACAATGATGAATTCGAATGATCCACAATTATCATCGAGTGAACAAATGTTAATAGCAAATATTAATTATGCATTTGATACGTTCAGTCCCATCGATGAAATTCAACAATTAATCGAACAATTAAATCCATCATCGGCTAATTTTCAATATGATCTATCGCAAACGCTTGGCATTATAACAAAATTTTATTATTCATTAGAATTTTTTATTCGTTCAATACCGGATTTTAAAATTCTGACGCCATCCGAACAGAAATCATTATTCGAACGAAATATGCTCGGCATATTCTCTCTTGGCACCTTGTTTTTCCTTCATCAATCGGCATTTTTTCAGACAACTGCAAACGAATGTCTACTTTTACCATTATACGGACCTGATCGTCTACAACAAGCCAAACATATTTGTCGACAATTTCATTCAGATACAATTATATTTAAACTTTTACTTGTTGCATTAGCTTTTTCATCGAATTGTTATACATTAGATAGGCAATGTACAATATCCAAAGATAGTCTACTCTTAGGTACATTTCGGTTATTAGGCAGTCAAAATGTTTATGTTGAACTGATTTGGAAATATTTAATTCGGCAATCGAATCATTTTTCAGCTGTACAAAGATTTTCTTGTTTAACAAAACAAATTCTCGATATTCTACAATTTTCAATGGATTTATATGACACAAATTCAGTTTATCGAACATTTATCGACGATTTAATTGCATCGAACGAGGAAATATTCGTTCCATTATGGGGCAAGCTATAAAAACAAAAAAATTCTTTTTTTTGCCAGATAATCATGTGAACATAATCTCTTTTTTTTGTCCTTTTTTTTCTTCTTCTTTATCTCAATTGAAAATAATATTAAACGAATACAAACAATGATTCTTGAAAAAGAGAACCTATCGACCTTTTTGTTTCTTCTTTCCAAGTATACGATGATAATTATAGTAATATGTTATTTCTACTAGCAACGTCATCCTACTCGGCTTATGAGTTCAATACAAAAAAAGCATTTAGTTCAAAAGAACATATTTATTCTAATTAAAATAATAAAAACAAAAATAGGACATCATATCTTTCAGACATTGTTCTTGTCCTTAATAGAGTTGTTAAATTATTTGAGAATAAAATTAATAAAGCATAATTTTATTTTTCAAAATGACGCTTTTCTATCTTTCTCTCTCTCTCTTTTTTTTTCAAAGAAAGAAAAAAAAACATGGCGTATTCTTATTTTATCTATTCAAGGAAAGAATCATTCCGTGCTCATAGTTGTTTTCTCTTGCATTTCCGATAACCTACTTTTCTTTTCAGTATGGAAAATAATTCTTCGGTTTGTCGAATTTGTGGTGATAAAGCTCGTATATTAAACTATGGAGCGTTATCATGTTCATCGTGTAAAACATTTTTTCGTCGTCATGCTTTTAATTTTCAAGTATAATAGAGAAAAAAAAACGATTAAACAACGAATCATCTTTGATATTGTTGTAGGCTTTACCCAAATGTATGAATTACAATCAATGTATAATCAATGTTCAAACACGAAAATATTGTACATCATGTCGATTAAAAAAATGTTTAGAAATGGATATGGAACCGAATTTAATTCGAAAAGAAGATCTACATGAAAAATATCGGTCCTTCTATCGGCAACGACAAAAATTAAAGAAAAAATCGACGAATATCTGTCAATCTGCTTCGAAACCTTGTCTATTCAATTTAATTACCAATGATCACTCATTATTAACATCAATGAATTGGACACTTCTTTCGAATGTTATTCACGCATTTGACACATTCGATCCTTTACATCGAATACAACAAGATGTTCGTTTATGCTCTACAAATCAAGTTCCTATTGATTACAGTCTTGATTTCATGGCGAGTATTTATACTTCATTACAATCGTATATCAATTGTCTTGCTGATTTTCGTATTTTAACATTCGACGAACAAACATCATTGATTCAACGTAATATGCAAGGTTTATTGGCATGTTATTGTGTATTCGTATTTCGTCAATCGGGCGTATTCGATAAAAAACAAAATGAAAACATTCTTCTACCATTGTACGGTCTGGATAACGTTTGTTCAACGAAAGGACTATGTGATCGATTGGATTATGATGCAACATTGATGAAATTGTTATTTATTAGTTTAGTTTTTTCATCGTCAATGTTTGCTGTCGATTTCGAACAACAAACGTGTCGAGATAGTTTTCTTTATGGAACATATCGATTATTTGGCAGTCAAAATGTTTATGTGGAAATTCTTTGGAAATATATGATTTATAAATATGATTTCAAAGAAACAATTCATCGTTTAAGTCGATTAATTAAAGTTGTTCTTGATTCAGTGAATTTAGTTTCGAAAATTTACTATGCGAATCAAGTTCATCGAGATCTAGTCGACGATCTAAGTGAACAAGTTGAAGAAACATTGAAATTCAATGGAAATGATTCGATGCCATTGTGGGGAAAAGATTAAGAGAACAGATGTTTATTGTTTATTTTCTCTTTCTTTGCGTATATCTAATCGTTTTGATATGAACACTCTCACTCACTCTCTCTCTGTGTCTCTTCGTTTTATTTTCTGTTTTCTTCAAGTGTAAAAATAACAATACACAATGAGCACATTACGCTAATCATCTGACATTTCGTTAACTCATCATAGATGGAAACCATACGGATTAATTAGAATGAAAAGAAATATGTTCGACTATTAACATTCAATTGATGTTCTGTCTTTTGATTAGTCAGTCTTGCATACACACACACACACACATATATATATGATAGCAGTTGAGAAGTATAAGCATACTCGTATATAGGAGTAATTTTATTATCTGTTAAGTAGTACTTGTTGTTTAAGCTGACAATGACCATTGACGACTGACGAGATATATATATATATTCAATCGTATGGTTCATTTTTGTTCTCAATCGAAGATGTATTGCTTGATATTTGTTGTGATGGTGTTGACGATGAACTCAATAAATGGTTTTTCAACACCTGAAGACGATGACATTTGTAAGTAAAGAATAGATACAAAAAAAAAGGAATTGAAACTAATCTAGCCAATAATTGAGAATTATTTTGTTTCGCCTCAAGCATTTTGTCTTTTACCTAGATGATAATAGTATATATGTATTCGATTATCCAGAGAAAGAGACAATAGAATTGAATCTCTCGAGTATAAAATCTAGTTTGTCTGTCGAAGACAACTGTGTCAAATCGATACATAATTTGTTAGATTTCTCACTAGGAAAACGACACAATTACATAATCATAGCAGTTGTGTTTTCTTGAACAGGATTCGTTCATGCTGAATGAGTTCAAAACAAATTTTTTTTTCTTTCTCTTATTTCGTTTAATTTGAACATCGTACACTCATCTTTTCAATTAATTGACAAGCAACATCCGTAAACGAGAAGTCGTCGGTCAAATTTCTGTTTTCCTCTGTGATTCTGCTTGAGGCTGATTTCAATAGGATCAGTGAACATGGAATAACAAAAAGATAATTAGCAGCAGGCGTCCGCTTGGACACGAACACAATTCTTTCATTTTTTATTTTATTTGAGATGCATGTATGTGTTCAATGTTTTGGAATAATCGACTAGAGAGAAAGAGAACAAGAGACAGAGAGAGCGCAAGCGCATAAGAGAGAGAGAGAAGAAAGAGAAAAAAAAGAAATTAGAAAGAATGAGAGAACATTTGTCCATTTTATATGACACCTTGTGTCCGAACAACGAACACTATGTGGATTTTCTATGTTATACTCTTGCATTTAGCTGGTTTATTAGTTGCATTCGATACAACAACAGAAAATTATACAGTACCAATAAGTAGCAAATGTGTATTGACATGTTATGTTGCTGAAGTTCGATCATTCAAAGTAAGTTTCATATTTATTTATTTATTGTTAATCTCTTTCTCATATGGTCAAACCGGAAGAGATGATGATTGTGTGTCCCTTGAGAAATCGAATATGTGCATGAAAATTTGAGTTCAAATATGTTTATATCGAATGATTGTTTGAACTAGTTCGATAATTACTTGTCAATTGTCTTTGAACTCTATATTTAACTAGTTCTACGCTCGTCAATCAAAAAAGAAAGAAAGGGGGAAAATAAAGTTTAATTGAAAAACAACATGTTATTATTTGTTGTTTAGGTTTTATGGCAAAAAATTGAACGTTCAAATTCAAGTGAACAATTAACATTGATTGCATTCGATGGCATCGTCTATTCGAATAAGGATCATTATCGATTAGAATCGGACTATGTTGGTTCGTATAATTTGATCATTGATCGTGTGAATGAGGATGATCAAGGCGAATATCAATGTCAAATTAATACCGAACCAAGAAAAACAAAACGAATTTTTCTTTCTGTCCAAGGTAGAAAACAAAAATTGTTTTTTTTTTTACAAAAAACGAAGAGCAATCTTTGTGAAATTTAGTGCCACCGAAAATCATCGATTTTCGTCCGAATCCGCCTCTATTTTCGGTTCGAAGTGGTAATTCATTGACGTTATTATGTCGAGCTGAAGGTACTCCTACGCCGAATATTCGTTGGCGTATTCGAGACACGGATTATCCGGCTGAGCTCGAGTCTCGTAAGCATGATAATCATGTCTTGTTCTATTTTCTTACTCAATCGTTATGACCGTTTCTCTAGTCCCACCGGAAAATAGTAACATTTGGTTTATTCCATCGATAAGTTCTCATTTTCCTCGAACAATCGAATGCATAGCTGATAATGGCGTTTTACCAGCATCGAATCGAATATTTACGATTAATGTTGAATGTAAAAGAAAATTTTCTTAAGCTTTTTGTTAAAGAATTGAGTTTTGTTTTTTTTTTCGAATTCAGTTGCACCATTGATTATCGTTCCTACTGATCTTTTTCAAGCTCGTTATGTCGATAATATTACACTTGAATGTCAAGTTGCTAGTCGTCCGTATGCTCGAGTCATTTGGCTTAAAAATGATCGAATTCTTTCGGAAAAAACTCTTCATACACGAGAAGATAAAAATCAAACAATGACTATACATCAATTACATATTCAAGTATGTGCATCTCGTGTTTATACATAGATTAATCGACTTCTATTCTAGTTGAACAATGACGATGATTTCGGACAATATAATTGTCTTGCGGAAAATATTCATGGCAAAATGGAAGCTATTATATTTGTTTTAAGTAAATAGAAATAAAACGGACACGATGATGATTTGATTTTGTTCGAAAATTCAATTTTAGAAGAACCAATGACAACGAAAAAATCGTTGAGAACGAAATCATTTGCTCGAGCGACGACAACTGCAGTTCGTTCCCTACAGATTTCTTCATCATCTTCGAATTTATTGGCAACGAATTTGTTGACTCATGTTTTTCTATTACTTATCTCCTATCGATCTTTTGATTAATCTTATGATGTGTGTGAGCGTGTGTTTCTTTCTTCGTTTTGTTTTTTTCTCAATACAGTGATATGATGATATTTATTAAAAAAATACAATACAAAAAATCGAAAATATTTGCTTTCTCTATCCTTCTTCTTTAGCTTCGCGAATTGCACGACGACGATTATGAAAATGTACAGTAAAAACAACGATAATTACGGTTAAAATCATGAATAGAACGAATGCATATGTATAGACAATGCTAATTATAGTTAAGAAATAGACATTTTTTGCACACCAATGTTCAGGATCTTCAGTTGTTTGTTCGAAACGCGGCAGACGATGATGAACTATAAGATAATTACCGTAGACAAACCAAATCATGAGAAAAAGCGCTATGAGAACATCCATAAATGTCTGAGGATAAAAATAGAACGTGATTCAAACTCAAGAGACTAACAGATTTCTTACCGAACCATTGTGTGTATCAGTTGTTTCTTCTTCCGACGGACCACTATGACGATTGTATTGTTTCCAAAGTACTTGTAAAAGTTGAAGTAACGCTAAAGCTCCGCCAACGAGAACAAATACGGGAATATTTCGATCTAGTGGACATTCTTCAAGATTTGAAATACCTTTTTACAATCGAATACAAATAGAAAAGAAAAAATCGATCGAACCAAGAAATAATATTTACCGACACTAATCATTATAATTGGTAATATAAGTGAAAGTGCAAAAACAAGCGATGCTGTTTCTGAATAGAAAACAACACACACACAATGAAAGAAAAACAAACATTTTTTTATTGTTGAAATTACTTGTTTGAAAAAGAATCGAAGCCGTCTTTCGAGTAAAATCAAAGAAATGTTCGGCATCGGTATATTCTTCATAGATGCGTGCAAAAACAGAGATATTCGTTTGACGTTCTTTTAATTCAGTTACTGACCATCGTGATGCATACGGTTCATCACCGTACTAAAGTAATAAAAGAAAAAGGTTACTTCGTGTAAAATCAACTTTGGATTGTATATATTTACCAGATCCATTGAACATAATCGTCGGTAACGAGAGAAGAAAAAGAGAAAGGAAAAAAAGAAATCTATTTATTTAAATAAATAAATGATTGAATGGATGAATGAGTAAGTGAGAAAAAATGGTAAGAGCAACATTTCTTCCGTCGTCACTATTTCCGAACAAAAAAAGTAATCATAATCTATCAGAATTGAGAAGGAAACACTAGAGAGACAGAAAAAAGCGAATAAAAGAAACGCTAAAGACCGACAGTTGAAACGGGAGAGAGAGAGCGAAACAGAGAGGAGAAGAAAATAAAGAGATACGCATGTATCAAAGTCATTTGGTTCGACTAGAACTCAATATGATGAGGATAAAAATTGCTCATTTTTTTTTGTTTTTTGAAAATTATCATAACGCATAGTTACGTTCGTAAGCATGATTTCTTGTGAAGTTTCATTTACGCTTGATTAAAAGTTCTGTATTAACCGGATTTGATCTTAAGGACAATCTGCTTAAGCGGAAGAACCGATACTTTCAACATGCAAATATCTTTTTTGTTCTTTTTTTCCCCTGTAATTCATATAATTAATAGAAGATTTATTACCAATGAAATACAACACATTATCATTTGTATAGAAATGTGAATTTCTTTTTCAAAAAGAAAACATAACAAAGAATTATATGATGATAACAGAACACACACACACGCATACATCGAAAGTGTAATTTAACAAGAAGAAGAAGAAGAAAGAAGAAGAGATTTTTTTTCTTACACAAATATTCAATCGGAAACAAATATCATGATAGGATTATATGAGATTTCAATGCGATCATTAAATGGAATTTGTCCAAGACATAAGTACATGCCACTATCATTTTTTTGGACGCGATTAATTAGTAAACCATCGATTGTATCCGCGAGAAAGAAATGTTTGTTATCTATTGAATAGAAGAGAAAAAAAGAAAGTGTTTGATTTGTTTGTTTGGTTTTTACCGTTGACTCGAATGAGACTAGCTAGTGGAAGAATCGATGAATTTCGTTTTAGAAAATCAAAATATTCAGGCCGACAAGCGAGAAATAGAGTTGCATTGACTTTAAGATGATATTCTGCAAGAGTTGATGATTGAAATGAAATACCATTAGTTTCCATGAGCACTAGAGAGAAGAGAAGTATATTTAGTTTTCTTATGTTCGAATTCAATTAACTTGGTGTTGTTAGAGTAATTGATGTTTGAATTGTAATTGGCTCGTTGTCTCGAGGACGTGTTCGGCAAATATACGTGCCAGGAAAAGCAGGCGCAAGACGCAGATAGACTTCGTTTGGTTTAGTTAATGTATAGGATGTTATTCTAGTTTGAGTAACAAAAGAAATCGAGTCAACTTTTCTTTTTTGTTCTGTTTATTATGAATCAAATTTCTGTACTGTTTGTCCGAGAGAGAATTTTGATTTTCATAGATCCATTCAGGAATTAAATCCGATCGATTGGATCGACAAATAAATGTATAAATTCGACCGGATTCAACAGCTAGTTGAGCGACATTAGGAAGAATTTCTAATGTTTGATTAGCAACTAAAAAGAAAAACAAATTTCTCTCTCTCTCTTTCTCAATAGAAATCATTTACTTGAACATGGATACATATTGTCCATCATCGAACATGTTATATTCGATAGATAACCATCAGTATTACAATAAGTTATTGTGTCATTTTTGATTAATGGTGCTGCTGAATAATTGCATTGTTTAGTTTCTATGAATGAACTCGATGAATTGATCGAATAAGCAGATGAATCTGAATGGAAAAAAAAAGAATTAAGCTAAATTTAGATTAATTATATTTATTGTTTACTGTATAATTGAACGAGAATTGGATAGATTTTGCTTAGAATCTGTGTTTTCAATGTGATAAATGCACGACAATAGTAAACACCTTGATCCATTTCGGTAAAATTTCGAATAACTAAACTATCTTGACCGAGAATATATTTTTGATCTATTAACAAAGAAAACGCGTAGTATTCCTATCGGATTAGGAATCTTATTTGTTTTTTTACTATCATGAAATAATTGTTTTCGTTCGAAAAACCAGAGAATTCTCGGAAGATACGGTGAATCCATTGCCTTCGAATAAACAAAACTCGAGTCTATTTTGAAATTTTTTCTTTGAAATTACTTTTTCACTATAATATTGAGCAAAACAATTTAATTGAACATTACTTCCGTATTGAACTGTTTGATTGGTATTAATATTCATAAAACGTATTTGTTTGATCATTTCAGGTTTTCGTTCTGTATGAAAAGGAAAAATTCGACTTTAAAAAAAAGATGTTTTTCCTACGTGTTAATTGAAGAATAATTGTTGAAAATGTTTGACTTGTTTGACAAATATATGGACCTTGAAAAAGTGAATTCATCGAACGAATCATTAAGATGGATTTGTAATTATTCGATGTTCGAGTCATATTTATTGCGGATCGTGTTGGAAGTATCCATTCGGGTTCATCACCGATACATTCAAGATAAAAATCTGTACCTTCATCAATCGATAGATAACCTCCATACGGCGAAATCTTCGCCGAGAAGATCATCGGAATAGTTAAAAACAGAATTGCAATGATTTTCATCTTGTTTCTTTTTTCTCAACTGACTGTTTGACGATGTAAAATGTATTGAACATATATGTTAGCTTATTTCGTTCCCTATCTCGTTGTTTAAATAAACGGAAATGATAAAATGTTAAGATGTATGTATTTCAATCGAAAAACAAATAGATATTTATTTTTATCATCAAACACATTTATCTGAACGAAATATTAATGATGATCATGATCATGATGATTTCTTCTCCTCCTTTGATTATCGTGCATCGTATACAACCAATCGTTTCGTTCGTTTTTTATACAAAATTCGATAGCCACATTCAGTACCTAAATCAGAGAATATCCGTTTTCGTTTGGCTTATTTAGTCTCTCAATATTTGTTTACATCGAATGACATCAGTCGATTTCAATTCATTTTCTCTATGACATTCTCCACAAACATAGCTCATAGTTTTCATTGTATTTGCACTTGTATCATGAGTAGTCATCGATGTTCGATCCATTATTTATCTACAAAGGTTTATTAGTGTTGTTCATAATTTCCTTTTCTTTTTTTTTTTAATTCTTGTGAAATTTCTTTGTTTTTTATTTCAAACAAAAAATGAAACCCGAAACAAAAAAACAAATGTTGCTTTTTATTTGTGTGCTTTACGTTGGGCGAGAATGGCGGCTTGAAGTTCATCACGTTTCTTTTTAGCTCGTTGATGACTTCCTAACTAAAAAAAAAAACAAAACCAAATAAATAAATATAAATTTTCTTCTTGATCTTTGTTTGAAGTATACGTACACGTGCTTTAACGTATTTAAATGCACGTTTATCACGTCCGACTTTCATCAATTCCATAGCTCGACGTTCGTATGGCATGAAACCGACGAGTTCTCGAACAAGATCACGAACGAATTTAACACGTTTGCTTTTTTTCTAGAAGAAGATTTCGAGTTGATTTTCTAATTCGAATAATAAGACGAACTTGTGTACGACGTGTTGGTCGAACTCGTTTTGTGACAAATTTTTCCAAACGACGACCTTTGTGAAGACCAGCGGCAATTTCGTATTTAGGAACAAAAGCTTCCTTCGCGGTTTTCGGTGCTTCACTTGACATTATAAACGATCTAGAAGATTTTCAACGACAAACGAATTAGAAAAAAAATCAGTTTTCTATTTGTTGTTTTTTTTCTCTTCTCTTCGAAGAAGAAGTAAACTACTACAACGGAGTTAGTTGATCCAACAAATATTCATTGGATACACATTTGTTTTTATTCGAGGTAGAGAGAAAAAGAAATTATTTTATTAATTCATCTTTTTTTTCGATTGATTTTTTATTATTTAAATAAAAATAAAATATCTTTTTCATTCAAAACAAGATTCTTCAGAAAGGTTTTGTACAGCTCGATTTTCATTGGTCGATAGATTGAGTAATCATTTTCTTCGATTATACTAACTAAATAATAATGAATGATCAAGCGACATTAAAACCTCACGTGTCAACGGTATGAAAAATGCCGCATGATTGATTTCGTTGATTGCCGAAAATGCTAAATTTCATTTTTCATAAGAAAACAAAACCGATTTCTTTCAGTACGGACCCTGTTCGATTCGAGATTTGAAGCCCGGCGAAACCAAACTCTGGTGCACATGCGGCTTGAGCAAAACTCAACCATGGTGTGATGGTAATATTTTCTTTTTTTTTGTCTCAAATCAAAATTTAAAAATACGTATTTATTTTTAAGATTCACATGTTGGCACATCATTTCGTCCATTAGAATGGACAGTACCCGAGAAAGCTCAAAAGATGTATCTTATTTGTGCATGCAAATATACTCGTCGACCACCGATTTGTGATGCGACACATATCGGTTTAACTGGAACAATTAAAGCTCAAATCGAAAATTGCCCATTGAAACAAGAACATGCAATGAAACCGAATGAAAAACTCTGTGAACAATGTGGTTTTGTCCCTGATTGGTGAAAACTTATGCCTGCGTGTGTGTGTGCTACGTGTCATTTTTTTATTTTAAACATTTAATAAAATGATATAGAAAAAAAAAACGAAAACTTGTCGATAGAATATCACAAAGAAAGAAACAAACGACGAGTATCACTTTGCTTGGTCGATTTTTCTATATCACACTGTTGCTAAGAGATTCAAGAGTTCAAAAAACAAAACAAAAAAAAGAAAACGAACTGTATGGACGGCAAAAAATTTGGAATAATTTGTTGTCTAGTCATTGTATTCACTAGCATCATCGAGACTAAGATTATCGTCTTGTTCATCGAAATCTGATGATGTTTGATTCCCATTATTGTTTGTTGTCGAATATTTATGCAAACTTAAATCGATTCGACGTTGTTCAATTTGATTTCGTTCGATTTCGCATTCATTTGTTGAAAATTTAATGTCTAAATTTTTCTTTTCAATAACTAAACATTCTCGTTCGTGAAGTAGTTTTTCGCTTGTTAATTCGAGAAGACGTTTACGTTTCAATAATGATTCATAGCGAAGTGCTTGTTGTTGTTGTGAATATGTTGAATGTTTGAATGTTTGTTGAACAGATGATTTTAATAATTTACGACGTTTGTCTAGCGTTCGCTTCGATATTTGATTATGAACAAATGATGATGAATTCGGTTTGATTTGTGCAAGTGGACTTGATAGATTGTCGTCTTGTTCGAGTATGTAACTCGCACTCTCATCACCCGGTGAATCATTGCCACCATTTGGAGGATCTGAACACGGAGAATCAAGTTTATCTGATGACTTTAAAAAAAAAAAGAGAAAAGAAAAATGAATTTGTTATTTAAGAAAATTTCATAACCAACTTGTTCATTGAATTGTACGTGTGTTTGTATTAATGTTGGATATTGAGATGTATTCGTTGTGATTGATGGTCGACAAATGCTAAGTATTTTCTCGTATAGATTCATTTGTTTGCTCCATATTGAATTCGACGAATTTGTCGATGAATTTTGTCGATGTGCAGCTGATTCACGTTTCGCTTCACTTTGTAATTTCTTCCATTTTCGTCGTACATCTTCAACAGTTCGTTCGACTTGTGGATAGGCTGCATTTAATGTTTCGGTAATTTGTTTCCAAATGGCCTGTTTTTGTGCGATGACACTTTTCGATGCTTCACGTGAATGTAAAAGTTCTTTGTATTTTTCATATTGATTGACAATCGTTAGAACTTCATTATCAGTAAAATTCGGTTTACGTCGACGACCTGTCGTAAATAAATCGTTATTCGAATAATCCGTTGGTTGATCGTGCATAGTTTCTTTTTTTTTGTCAATGTTATAACCAAAAAGGAGAAAAAAAAAGCCCAAACTCCGATGTTAATCTAGAAAAAGAAGAAGAAGAAGAAAAAACACACGGTGTATTTATGTATGAAATAAAGTTGAGACGTTATGTGTTGTTGCCAAGCGTCGTTGTTCTTTCATTCTGTCTTCACATTGTGCAAGTAACTGAAAGCGAGAGCTATACTTTTAGAGTGTCCCACCATCATTCAAGTAGTCATAGTTTTATTCATATTATTATTTCTCTTCTTCCTTTCTTTTTTTCTTCTTCTTATTCTCGTCGTCTTCTTTTTTCTTCTTCTTCTGTTTCTTCGTCTCAGCGTTCTTACCTCATTTCTTAATCCAGATATATATACAAAATGTATTTTCGTCCTTTTTTTTCCTCTTCTTTCTTCTTTTTTTTTTTAAATTCCGTCTAGTACCGAAAAAACGCTGAAAGAAGGAAATGATCAATAGCAGCAAACCAGCAAACTAGACAGGTTTGAAAATGAGTCTCAACGAGATTTTTTTTTCTTTTTCTTTCGACTTGTATTTGTTGCCGTTAGACATAAGAATTTATTCAAACGGCGACATTTTTCTTTTTTCTAAGTTGAATCGAACCCCGTTCCTCTCGTTTGCTTCTTTGTCAGTTACTTACGGTGCTAGGTTCTTTTTTGGAGGGGGGAGGTAGAGAAGTAGGCGACAGAGATTGAATATATGTGAAAAAAATGGTCGTGTTTGTCATTGGCCTATCTTAGTTACAAGTAAATAGTTTAGTTTATCTAAATGACACACGGTCGTCATTCGCCGAAGCAAAAATATAATTTTAAAGTTTTTTCTTTGCTTTATTTTTTTTTGCTGACGAGAAAGTATAGTACCTTTCTCTCACATGTCATTAGAGTATCGTGTGGGACGGACGAAAAATGAGTCGTACTATGATGATGACGACGATGATAATTTTTTCTTTCTCGTTTCATTAAAACTAATTGCTAACTATCAACTTGAAAATATCAAATATTAGAATGTCATTCGAGTAGTTGATTCTTTCAAACGTCGACTAAGATCGTCGGTGAATTCAATATTTGAAAGTAAAGAACTCGATGTTTTCGAAAGATATTCAACTGTATCATGCCATTGATGAAGTCTAAAACGAAGTGTAGTTGTGTTTGTTCGTTTGTTCTAGTCGTTTATTTCTTACTGTCCCATATCGATTTGATTGAAACGATGATATTGAAGTAATTTTTTCCCTTGATTCTTTTCATAATAAGTATAAATATGAAGTAGACAAACGAAGAGACATATGAAGAGAAATAAAACGAGAAAGAATATCCAACCACGATAGAAATATTGTTGATTATCATCGAAATAGATTTCAATAAGAACGAATGTTTCCAAATGACAAAAACTAACCGAATTTTTGTATGCAATTATATGTAGAAGAAATTGAAATGAATCATCATCTGTTTGTTGAATTTGACTTTGATTGATCCAAATTGGATCTTTGGGATTCGAAAATAAACATGATCGATTCGAAATTGCTAAACTATCTAATAATGTTTCATAGAATGTTCGTTGTCCTAATGGAATCTAGGAAATTTTTTCGAATGTTAACACAGAAAAAAAAAGAATTCGAAGAAGATTTTTACTCGATACAACTCTTGTCGATTGGTTTGATTCATAATTGATTGAATCCATAGATAATAGATTAATTTACTCGATGACTCACACGAATCAGTTCGATCGATAAGAGACAGAGCAAATTTTCGGTGATTCCTATTGAGTGCTACAGCATAGATGAGAAAACGTTCGTGATTCGAGTGATTCATCGTTCGACATGTTTGATTAAAACAACTAAACGAAAACATAGATGATTTACGAAACAATTTTGTTTGTCGAAACTAGATATAATCGAGATAGAGCGGATCGGTTAGTTTATGTTTAATACGAATAAATGAGGACGACGTGTGAAATGGATATGTTTGTTTGAACCTAAGAGATGAATTTTGAGATAAAAATAAAATCGAAGAAATAAATACATCGTACCAATCGAAATCTTCAGTTGAATTTACATAAGCAAAGGATTCATTTCTTGATTGATTGAAGAGAAAAAATCTTTCTATTCGTGAAGAATTGAATAACAAACTACTTTTTGATTTTCATTGAACTCGAACTCGAACAAGAAGTTTCAATTTGAAATATCTAAATTTCGATTTTAATTAGCAAATTATTATCAAAATGTTTCTTTTTTGTTTTTACAATCGTCGGTGATTGTTTACACGCATATCCGTATTCGATTAAACCCAAACGAAATGAATTCAAACCCAATTCATCATGAATACTTTGATTATCAATTCGAAGGTGAATTGTCTATTTAAATTTAAAATAAAAAAAAATATTGATTTGATCCGTCGTTCTAACTCACGCCTATCATTTGAATAATTCCATTCGTTAATCGATTAAATTCATAATCGATTTTATAATCAACTGACGTTGATTTTCTGCTGTTGATTAACAAAGGAATAACTCGATAGGTTTCAAGACGAAATTTCAATTGAATTTGTTGATGTTTTTCAAGATGATAGATAGTTGTCGAATTAAATAAACTCTCGAAACGAATCAGCCAACAATTGACTTGAATAAATGATGAACAAGGAATTGTCGATGGATTGAATTTATTCAACAAACAATTCGAATCAATTTGAGGATAAAATTCATTTCGAATACAATCATTCGAAAGTTT
>ERZ781398.2260-NODE-2260-length-16605-cov-4.169849_pt1 | contig 16605 bp, 18 predicted proteins | sample MGYA00433077_ERZ781398 | MGnify/ENA primary metagenome ERZ781398 (study PRJEB29847, sample SAMN06458254) | wastewater metagenome | isolation source: Wastewater bioreactor | place: South Africa: Cape Town | study: EMG produced TPA metagenomics assembly of the... | reverse complement strand
AATGTGTTTGGTGCATTGCTGCTGATGGCTCCATCTGAATGCTGTAATTCGTTAATGAGTTCGACAGTGCGATTGCGCTCCTCCTCGCTATGAAACATACCCGATCCGACGAAATAAATACTTAAAAACGACCAAAAATTTTTTTCCTTTCTGTTCTCTCTTTTTTTTGCTTTTGTCGCTGTTGGTTTTGTTGTTGTTTTTTCAAACGATATTGTATTAATGGAGAGAGTTACAATAATAGTGAGTAATTATTGACAATGAAATGTCTGTTTGTTACAAGCACATATATATTAATCCACCAAAAATTCTTTTTCTCTACTTGGCCCACACGAATTCAATTTCGTTAAGCCGACCTCGACTACTAAATTAAATGCATTATTCAATGCAGTTTTTATATGATTCGAAATCTGAAATAGCAAAGAATAAATAAATGAAACATCTTAGATTACTTTTCTCTCGTTTTTTTTTTGTATTCTTATCGAAACAAGAGAAACAACTTTTAAGCTCGTATACTCTTTGAAAAGTAAGAGAACCTGAAGTAAATAACAGAAAAACAAAATAATATTATTGCGTGGTTCGATTTTTTTCTCGAAATGTAATGTGAACGAGAGAGAAGAAGGAAGAGGGTGAAAAGGCCAGGTGGGGTGTGTTTCGCTTCGATGCATACGCAACATATTACCAAATAAGGAGAACGACATACTGTCAAATAAGAACTGAAAAAAGTGATTTTCTTTTTTCTATAAAAGGAAAAAAAGCCGAGGAGTAAAATTATGTTTGAATTTACTTTTTCTATAGAACGAGAAAGAGAAAAAAAATAGGCTACTTCTTACGTATGTCAAGCTCGGTATTGTTGTTATTGTGTTTCTTTCTTTTTTCAATAGAAAAAAAAGAGAAAAACGTAACTAAGCATTTGATTAGATATGTAAATAGTTTAGAAAGGCGAACGAACGAAACGCTATGCATTGATGAAAACTATTCAGAAAAATCACTAGTTAATATTCATCATTATACTGCTAAAATAACAAACGAAATCTACTTTTCTAATTTAAGAGCATTCGTATGTCATGCAAATATTTGATCATCAAACAGTGTGCTTCAACGGATAATTTTGCTGTTGTTGTCGGTTTCCTCGGTTTTGTAGGTAAGAATAAATGTAAGGAAAGAGAGAATGTCGCTCTGCTCTTTATATAATACCCGGCGTGGCTCGTTTTTTCCCTTTTATTTTTTCTTTTCTTTCAAATGACATCATTCTGAGTCAGATAGAAGAAGAGAAAAAACACGAATTAATGACGAATAAAAACCTATCATATCGTCAATGTACATAAAATCAAGAGAGACAAAAATCTCTCTGATTCTCTTTTTCTATTTTACCCGACTGAAATTATCATCATGATGCATAATAAGGGGCCAACCCGATCATAAACATGACGTTTTAATGAAAAATCTCTGTTTGCGTAAGATTTTTTTTCATCAAATATAGAAACCGAGAACGTCGTTTACCAAGAGACGCATATTCTTTTACCAAAATGTTTTTATTCTTATCCGACATCATTTTCTTTGCTTTTACGTATCTCATTAAAAATATGAGAAAAAAAAAGGTAAAAAAAGAAAAATAAACCGTCCACGCTCTATCGATGAGCATTCTGCTGACGTGTCATTGCCACGTCTTCATCTATTTACCTGTCGTAAAACGTCTTTCAAATATTTTTGATTTGAAATGTTTGATTATTCGAAGTACACAAGGGAGAACGCGCCCAGCAATTATCGATCGAGAAAAAAAACGATAATTTGTCCTCAACATGCATATAAATAGAAAACCTATTCAATGCCAATCAAGTGTCTCAAAGAAAATATTTCTTTTTCTGCTCATTAAAAGGTCTCATAGATCGTATGCGTATTATGCTCTAGTATTTCAATCACTGATTTCCGTGACCTTGACGTAGAAATTAAAAAAAAAATACATTATATCGAACTACATGAAGTATCCGTATGCACACGAACAACACACTGAAAACAAGTTCTTCAAAAAAATGTCAATAACATTCTTTGTGTTTTTTTTTCTTTCGGGTTTCGGGCTTTGAAAAAAAGCATACTTAAAGGAAAACGCAAAGAAGTGCTTGAAAACAATCGAATATAGAAATCCACAAAACGAAGTCCAATTAGATTTCGTCGAGGACACAACTGATAAAACACAGTTTTACAGCTTAGAGATAAACAAATGTAAATAAACAACATAAAATATGTGTGTGCGTAAATTTCATTCAAAAATAAAAATTTTTTTTTTTCGGTTAGATTCTAGAAAATCATTTTCCTGATTCATGATAAAGGTCACGAAAAGTACGGAGTTCAAGGCTATAGTTGCTGATTTTTTTTCATGCGTAATATCGAATTGCACAATAATTACAAAAGTTTTCCATGCTCTGACTCATTGATTAGATATGATGAAATGTGAATGAAAAAACGTCAGGCGTGTATATAGAAACGCGAAACAGTTTGTTATTGCGCAAGATAGTTACCGTTAGATGTCGGTAGTCGAGAGACAAAAGTCGACATCTGCGAGGAGGATTGAGGGTGTTTTTTGATTGATTCGATGATTAGAGAGAAAAAAGGAGAGAAATTTTTTTTTCTTCGTTTTCTCTCCTCGCTTTTCTTCCGTTCCGATTGGATACCAACGGAGAAAAGGAAAGACTTCATCTGCTACGATCGTCTGCAGCCATTAATAAGAGCAGAAAAAAAAGAGAAAAAAAGAGCGCAAAAAAAGTTTCTTCGCTCACTCGCCGCATTTCTCTATCGTAGAAGAAGAAGAAGAAGAAAGAAGTCGTCGCAAGATACACACATAGACAGATTTCCTTTTCGTTATTTAGTACTATTGATTCAATCAACTAAGTAAGATAGAGTGCGTTACGAGATGGAAATCTCCGATAAGACAAGTACAACCACCACCTCAGTGTTGAACAAGAGAAAATCGACAGTAGGCTTTGAAATGAAGAGATTCAGAAAGATGTTTTAAGGATTTTCATGTAGAAACCGTTTAAATTCAATCGACGATTAGCTAATCGTATGGCTACATTGTCGAAGAATTCATTACCGACTATGGTACCGATGAATAGCTATCAAGTAATTGAAAATTTACAAGATTCTTGAGATGACACGAACATTCTTTGGTTTAGATCATTCCGACAACATCTTTTTGGCCAACTACTCAACTGACTTCCGCAAATTCAATGATTCTACCAAGTATATTTTTCAGAAATCAGAGAAAAAGACCTAGTTTTCTTTCTCCTTTTTCTTAGTAACAACTCCACCAGTACTCCAACAACAGGTAAAGACTTATACATGTTTCTTCTTAAATATCTTGACTAATTTCATTTTGTCAGACTGTACTTAAACCATTCAGTAAGTTCAAAAGACGAATCCTCCGAAGCGGATTTGATGTTCTACATTGTTTTTTCAGCTGCTCCTCGTGTAACAACAACTCTCATACCTTTGAATGTTTGTCCAAGTGAATATTGTCAAACAGTAAAACCTCTAAGTCGACCATTGGTTCAACCGATTGAAAACCGTCAAGAACAGCTCATCTTCAATAAGAAATCTCAAGATAAGATCATCACTCATCTGATCGATGATTGGATAATAAAAGAAAGTTCTCAACCATTTCAACCGAAAGAAAATCAACGTATAATAACAATCGAACAGTTAATCAATCAAGAGAAAACAATAATTCCATCGAATGTCAATCAATGGAGTGTAAGTCCTACCTGATAAACTTCTAATCGTGATCACAAACATATGCGCAAGACAATTTTTTCGATGGGACTAAATTCAGAACAGACGACATTACACTTTCTTCTATTTAGATTGATGATGTGTGTTCATTTTTCGAGAATGTTCTTGGAAAAACGACGTACACGCCAATAATCAAAGAACATCTCATCGATGGTACAGCGCTGCTTCTTCTTGAAGACGAACATTTAACGAATATATTTCAAATGCAATTAGGACCTCGTTTGAAACTTCTTAATCGAATCAGTCAACTCAAAAACGGTGATCTATCCGCACTTTAATTGATTTTGTTTTGTTTAATAAATAAAATACAAGTACAATGCTTTCTTCTCGAACTTACCATTCGTATTGTTCGTTTCAATTGATTGTACAATTGTGATTTCTGAAAACAAAAGAACTGAGAATCATCCCTTCTAGGCTCAAGTTCATTGAGTAGAAAAACTGTTTATTTGACTGTTCGATTTTTTTTCTTGTTTATTTGAATATCATAGACAAGAGCATACACACGCACAGTTTGTTTCGTCGCTTTAATATTGACCGGTTAACAAATACAAAAAAAAAAGAACAATAGAGAGAGAAAAAAGAAAACATGTGACAACAGTATTACAGATGATCGAACAGCGCACGATTATTTGACGAGGTTTTTAAAAAGTTAAAAAAAAAGAAATGTTTTTTTTTGTTTTTTTTGAATGTGTACGTGTGTGAGTTGTTTTTTATTGAAAATAAAAATCGCATTCATTGTTTTATTTTGCTCCTTCAGTCGGTTTTGGAGCTTCTTCGAGGTCGGGCATTGGCTCATCGTCACTGTCGGTTTCTTCACCTTCGAGATCATTTAAATCCATTGCTGAATGGCCTCCTAAACCGCCAGCACCAGCACCAGCACCGGGTCCTCCCAATCCGCCGCCCATTTGTTTGAACATACCATCTAGAACAACGATAATCAGTCATCGAAACTAAAACAATCAATCATACCTAAATCTCCCCAATCTTTACCGCCAGCACCACCACCTAATTCATCGTCGTCATCATCGTCACCTGAATAAACCAAAGTGGGAAAATTTTTCGGATGGTTTTTATGTTGAATAGTTTACCTTCAGCTGTGAAATGATCCCAATCGACAGTAATCCATTGACACTAGATGATGAAAGTTAAATAATAGATCTATTTCGAATAGTTTTACTTTTTCAGCTGATTTAACTAATCGTTTCCAGAATGGTTTCGATGGATCCTTCTTTTTTAGCATAAATTCCCAATAATTTTGACTTGTTGTTCGATATTTAGATGTCTATATAACATCCTCAATAATAAATAATCCATCGTTAACAAATTCGACTTACTGTCGGATCAATTTCATCAAAAAATTCCAAAGTTGTGTCGTATTTTGAACCTTTTGTTTGTTGTCCTCTATCAAAAACAAAATTCAAAAACATAATGCCTCTCAAATTTGTTTATTAATTACTTAAAATGAAGTTTTGTTGGTTCGATATTAATTTCTGGTTGAACAATATCTTGAACAGCAATGGTCAATAAAATATGATCTTTCTTTTGGCCCCATTTTATCGATGGATGTGCGTTAGCCCTGAAAAACCCAATAGTTTTATCATTTCAAGCTCGTGAAAGTCATTAATTTCCGATGAAACTAAAAGAATGAATGAATGACTTGTTTCGTTATAATTTGCTCGAGAATAAAAAAATAAAATAATAATAAACATGGAAAGAACCAATAAAGATTTATATTTCATATGACGACATCTATTTGAAGAACCTCTCTGATGTAATGTATCTTACATACATCGACGAATAAATAAATAAGAGTACAAATATAATATAAATCTCATTTCACAACAGTAAAATGGCTTTTCGTAATCTCGCTCGAAATTTGTTTCAAGTAGCTAAACGTACGAATTTCAACGCACGTTTATATTCATCATTTCAACATGGTTTTGTTCGAATGCCCAAACAATCATCGATGCCCATTCGAACATTTTCATCCGTGCAAACGAATGATAACGCCTATCGAGATTTAGAAACATTTCTTCAAAAAGAAATTCAATTAGAAAAAAGTACACAAAAACATCCGAATAAATTGCCGACACTTGGCGATTTTCAAATCGAAAACAATGGTCCCGAAGTAACATTGACACGTCAAACAGGCAACGACAAAATCGTCGTTAAATTCAATGTTACGAATACGGTTGATGAAGGCGAATCAGATGTGAATTTAAATCAATCCGAACAAGGACAAGAAGCACAAAATCCATCATCGCAATTGAAATCTCGACCATCGTTTACAGTCGATATTAATCGTGGTGGACAAACATTATCATTTCTTTGTTCGTATTTATCAAATGAATATCCTGAAACACAAGATGAAAATCAACAAGAAGAATTCTCCGAAGATTTTCGAATCGATGAATTCACTATTCATGATGGCGAATGGAATGAAACGGTCTACAGTTCCGATTGTTCGGTTATCGATGGTGAACTTTACGATAAATTACTTAATCTTCTTGAAGAACATGGCATTGGCGAAGGTTCGTTGTTTTCTATGTAATTACGAATTAAATTTTTTTGTTTTCTAGAATTTGCTAATCAACTTGTCGATTATGCAACGACTTATGAACATCGTCAATATATCGGTTTACTTGAGAAATTACAAAAATTCGTTCGAAAATAATCAGAAAACCTTAGGTGAATTTTGTTCTAGTTTTTTGTTTTCCCATAAATAAAAAATAACTTAACATAAACACAAAAACAAACGACTTTATTGATATACGTACATGTAACTAACTGCTTTCGATTGAATACGTCATCTAGGTGAGAACGAAAGGTTTTATTGGTTACGAATATCAACAAATTACTATCGAATATTATATTTGTGTCAATAACGATTGATGACGAAGGATTTTAAGATCAGAACGTATAAAAAACAGAATCTCATGTTGAAAATTTGTTTGATTGTTTTTCTTCCACTTATTTTTGCACTTCCATCTCCTCGTATTATCTACTCAGCGATTATTTATAATCGACAGAATACATCGATTCAATGTCAAATAACATGGCGAACACCAGAAAACTATATTTTATTAAGTAAAGTACTGACTATACCGAAACATCAACAACATTCCGTCGATGAACACTTGATTGATATGGGCACATGGACTGGACGTGCAATTATCGATCAAGTCCAATGTGAAAGCGATCTAGTTTTAAATGCACCATTCGACGGTGTGCAACATCCATCTGTTCAGTGGATATTTGTTGTGACCTCAGATCGAATAATTTCGTTGGGATCACTTAAAGACTAAACATTTTCTATTTTTATCGTTTGAAATAAATTGAAATCGAGTCCTTGACAAATTTGTTGATTTGATTAAATAATCTAATGCTCTCATAAAAGAAAAACTAGGTTATTCCGCACTTTGATCGAATTTCACCACGAGATTAAGCTTATGGCTTGTTCTCAATTATTTACTGAGGATTTACAGCGTGAAGAACAACACAGAGTACTTTTTTCTTTGATAAAAATATTGATAATTGAAAAATAAATGTGTTGAGTATTACCATTCGATCGAATTGTCATTTAATCCTGCATTTCATTCTTATAAATACTTGATTTTTCTGTCGTTGAAGTCACAATTATTTTCATAAAAGAAAATATGCACGCAATTGCATTCAGTATCTTTGGTTTACTTTTGATTTCATTGGCTTCGGCAATTCCTGCACCGAGTCCTCGTGTTTATTCGGCTACAATTAAAAACGAGCAAAGAGTTCCAATTCGTTGCACAATTGAATGGACAGGAGTCTATGGCCCATTAGAGGAAGCCGATGTTATCACTATTGATAGCAGACAAGAAAAAATTATTGCTGAGAGAACTATTGATATGGGCTCGTGGACAGCTTCAGCTTACATTGCAAATATTCAATGTGGCTCACTTGTACTCAGCCATCCATTTCCAGGTGTTAGTTCAATCACAAAAAATTGGATTTTTTCAGTTAGTAAAACAGGAATCAGCTCAGTTGGACAAGGTGCAATTGAAGACTAAAAAAGCGTTCGATCTTCGAAATACATGTTTCCGTTTCATGGCTAATGTTGTATTTCTTTCAGTCTTTTTTTTTGTTCTCGAAATAAAAAATTGTCATTGAATTAGTGGCTATATAAATAAGGGAAAGAACTTCAATATAATATCAATCTAGTTTTAAATCACATAAACTCAGAACATTTTTCTTCTTATTGTTTGAAATAAATTGAATTTTATTACATGATTCAACTTACAGGTTGTTTTCAATTATTTACTGAGGATTTGAGACAACAAAAAAAAAGCTTTTTAATTTCACAAAAATATTGATAATTGAAAAATAAATATGCTGAGTATTACCATTCGATTGAATTGTCATTTAATCCTGCATTTCATTCTTATAAATACTTGATTTTTCTGTCGTTGAAGTCACAATTATTTTCATAAAAGAAAATATGCACGCAATTGCATTCAGTATCTTTGGTTTACTTTTGATTTCATTGGCTTCGGCAATTCCTGCACCGAGTCCTCGTGTTTATTCGGCTATAATTCAAAACGAGCAAAGGGTTCCAATTCGTTGCATAATTGACTGGACATCAGCCGATGGTCCATTAGATGAACCCGATGTTATCACTATTGATAGCAGACAAGAAAAAGTTGTTCGTGGAAGATATGTTGATATGGGTTCATTCACAATTAAGGCTTTCATTACAAATATTCAGTGTGGTTCACTTTCACTCAGTCATCCATTTCCAGGTGTTTTTGCACTGACAGCCAATTGGATTTTTTCTGTTAGTAAAACAGAAATTACTTCAGTTGGAGAACGTGAGATTGAAGAATAAAAAAAGGAAGATTCGATCTTCGAAATACATGTATTTCTTTCACTTTTTTGTTCTATAAATAAGTGCCTTTTTGACGTACATAAAAAGAAAAAGAATATCTAGTAAAATTTGTCCTGCAGTGTGATATCAGAAAAAGTTTTTGTTTATCACTCGTACGATACGTTTACCTGGATGTGTTAACAACGATAAACGACAGTACGAAGATATTTTTTGACTATATTCGATTTTCGTCTATAAAATCACATGTTCGAATCGCTCGTTTTGTCGACATAAATTTCTCTTTCTTTAGTTTTATCTTTTAAGTATTCGAAATTTATAGTCAATTCGATGTAGATAAAAGAAACAACACTTATTTAGTGATTATCAGCACGAATACGAATGTATAGATATTAGTTGTTGTTGTTTTTTTTCATATTGGATCTTTCTTTGGGTAATTTTCTTGATGAATAATGCGAAATAGATAAGATTTCTGTAAAAAATTTCCATGATTATTCATCACGTGTTTCGTTTCTTCGAATGATTCACACGAAGATGTTTCGAGAAGAAAAATCAGATGATTGTTTTTTATTTTTCTTTAAACTTGTTGATCCGACCATGAATATTCGAAAGATAAAAGAAAAAAAACGAAAAAAGTACTTTTTGTTTTCTCTTCGTGTTTTCATATTATTAAGAATAATTGTGTTTATACTTTTTTTTTGTTCTCGAAATATTTAAAATCTACTCAGGTAACTTTCATTGAATGACTAATCACGTGTAGGTGTCTATTTGCATTTTTTATCTTGAATACAAAGGCAATGTTCTTATCATTATTTCTATATAAACACATACACATTCCATTCTCTTTCTTTCATTCATTCACATCACTCTCACATCATATTTCTTTCTTTTCATTTCACTTACAGGTTAGTAGTCGTTTGATTCTTTCTCTCTACGGTCGTTTCGAATTCAACTATTTTAGAATCTAATTATGGCAACATTGTGCGGACTCAAAGCTCCTAGCCATGTCTATTCAGCTACATTGACAAACAACGGTGCAAATGAAGTAACTGTTAAAGTTCAATATGCTGGTTCATCAGAAGATCAAAATGAAACCGTTACCGTCACCGTACCAGCCAACGGTTCGCAAGCACTCGAAGAAAAAACTGTTCAACTCGAGGGTCAAGAACAACGTAAATTTATTCAATCATTAACTGTCGTATCGGCTGATGGCACAGCAAATGAATTAAAAGCTCCATTCGACGGTGTTACTTCACCAAAACAAGGCTGGAATTTTCAAGTTGGTCAAGATGGTAAACTCGCATCTGTAGCTTAAAAAAAACATTTTCTTTTCATTATATATTCCATCTTTTATTCAAAATTCATTAAAAGAAAAAGAAAACAATCGTATCTTGTATTCATCTGCTAGATTTTATAATTAAATAAAAACAAAACCAAAAAATAATAAAAAAAATATGTTCTTGTTTGATTATTGACGCATTTTAGCGTAGATAGAAGAAATATTTTCATTGAAACGATGATGATTTACAACATAGAGAATATTTTCAACTATTTTTGCTCCGCCAGGTACATCAGGCTCGATTGCATTTGCATAATCTTTTGGTTCATTAAAAAGCGTTTTCAAATCAATCACTGGAATACCGAACTGAAAAAACAAAATTACAAAAAATCTACGTGCATAAAATTTACTTTTGTCGATTGTGTAATAATCACATCATTGAGTATTGATAAACCTGTTTCAGACATCGTCTGCTCTTGTGCATTATCGAAACGAGGATTATAAATTGTACACGTGGTTACAGGCAATTGAAATGTTTTAATTCGTTCTAACATATCGATGTAATCCTATACAACGGTTGATCGATAAAGAAAAAGCAAATTAAAGAGTTTTTTTTTGTTTATCAAAATACTTTTTCGAATTTTGTTTTTATTTTATTAAGAACAAGTAATGCTTCTCCAACATTATGCACCGATTTCGTCAGCTGATGCATGTACGAAAGTGCGTTATTTCCACCTAAAGAATTAATTCGATTTCAGAACAAAACTTTTTTGTTTCGATCGATTCTACCGATGGAAATAAACAGATGTGTTGCATCTTTTGGCAAATTTCTCAATTGATCAGCAATATGTGAAAGAACATGCCCATCAACGGCCAATAATGTTGCCTTCCAACCATGATCTTTTATCTGAGCTTTTAATTGATCGATAACTGCCGGTTGTCCACGTTGAACATAGACACCATTATCGAAGATACTATCGCCTAGTAAAACAAGATGACGCATTTGATATGCTGAATGAAAATAAACAACAATAACAAAACAACGTGCGACATCTCGATTGAAAATAAATGAAATATATAAATATCTTTATTGAAAATAAAAAAAAGAAGGATTAGAAAATTAAATTTAGTAATCGGATAGTTTATTAGTTTGAACAAGATCAGCAAGTGGAACTGAATGTTGTTTTAAAGTAATTTCTTTGTAAAGCACGTGATTATTATTGAATTCAATTGAATCTTTGGTCGAGTGTTTTGAGAGGGAATTTTTTTGAGACATATTTGCTGATGTTTGCCGTGATTGTTGTTTATTACTGAGCGTTTTATTTGTTGAAGCAGCTGAACGTGAACGTGATTCAAAAGATTTTATAAACCAATCTTGAGGATTTGAATTTGTTTCCAATGGTTTTCGTTGACATCGGTCAGCTAATGTCGGTTTTCGATTGAATCGTTCGGGATTTTCAATTCGACTTCTTTCTCGTTCGATTTTCGATCGATTGACGATATTCGCACTCTAAAGTCAAATAATCAATCATCGTTTTTTTCTATTTCGTTTTGCAACAAACTCGTTTCGATTGATAAGCATACGAAGGATCAGTTATTAATTCCGAAATCTTCAAATTATTCTTTATTGATTTCGACGTGTGAGCTCGTTCAGCATATTTCAAATGTTCTTGATAAACAAAATCAGTAAAATCATCAGTACGTTCATTTAGTTCATTTTTAAACGGCCTAAATTATACAGACTAAAGACCCTTTTTACATAAAACACAAAAACTATCTACGTTTTATTTGTGAATAACTCATAGGTTTGCTCGAGCAATTGTTCGGCTCCGTCTTCTTTTCCGTGCATAGTTGCATCGATAAATTGTAAACAAATCGGCAGATTTCTTTTGTTGAGAAATTGTTTAATCAATGACCAATTTGATAAACGAGTATTCAATGAACGACCATTGACAAACATGGTCAGATTGATTTCATTCGGAAAATAATTATGCAGAATTTCGGCATAAGTAAAACCATTTGCTAAATCCCTTGAAGAAAAAAGAAAATAGAATTTCGAAGGTTTCGAAGTGTTTGATTTTTTTGTCGAAATGCAAAAAAGAAACAGATATTTCAAGTGTTTTGATAAGAAATTGAAATTTTACCATTTAGGTACAATTATTGGATATGTTAGATAGAGACTTTCGAGCCATCGAATAATTTCACGTGCTGTTCGAGCGACCATAAGAACAATTTCTGTCAAATAGATAAAAATCAAGTCTCTCCTTCTTTTCTTTCCACGTATATAAACGTTGCTAAGAAACGGCCTTCCTCATCTAGTAAAATTTATATTGTAATCGAATCGAAAAAAAAGATTTATTCGAAGAAATTGATTAATTGAAATAAAACAATTTCGAAAAAATATTTTCTTATTTTATTCATTTAGTATTTGATTGGCGTATGAGAGATAATTTTCCAGGTCTTCTACCGCTAATTCGTATACGAAACAAGTTCGTTCGTTTCTGTTATACATAATAAAAAAAAGAGAAATATGTCAGAAATTCTAATAATCAATGGTAAATTCATTGCTATTGAAATAAAGGCCTTTGTTTTTTATTTTCGAATTGAATTAGATCAATCAGTAAGTATTACCGATGATGAACAGATGCAAAAACTTGAAGAAGAACTACAAGCGAAAGTGTTAATACGAACGGTTGATGATGAAAATGATTCGGATTATGAAGATGTCGATGATGACGATGAAGTTGAAAAAGTTCCGATCGTAAAAAAAGTAACAAAAAAAAATGAAATCGAATTTGATTTAATGAGAAAGTTTTTCAATGACAAAAGGATGATGACAATCAAAATGTTCCCAAAGAAAAACTTGTCGAGAAAAATCAAGAACTAGCTGATGATGATAATAATAACGCTCAAAGTCCAGCATATGTCCCACGAAAGGGAAAATTCTATGAACATGATGATCGAACATCCGATGATAATCATCGAACAAAACCGTAGGAAAACATGATTTCTTGTTGCAAAGACAAAAAGAAAGATCTGTTCTTGAATTTATAGAGATATTTCAAGAAATAAATCTCGTATCGATGACAAATGGCAGCATGATTTGTTTTTTCAAGATCAAAAACAAAAGAAATCTCGTCAAATGCATAATCAATTTCAATTGAATGATTACATGTCTCGTACGAATCATCGAATGACGAATTTTGACTTTCCAAAACAGCAAATCGATGAACGAGCATTTCATCGACGAAGAAATTTTACTAATAGTCAATATCAACAACAAGATTATCCGATAAAATCATCGAAAGATAATCTTCACAGTAAAACTCATCAAACAAATCGAAATTTCGAAAAATATGAATTGAATACGAATCAACGAAATTCATTTGCTAATTTACAATCGAATTTTGAACGGCCTAAACGATATTCAACCATGAGAAATAATTCGAGTCAACAACAAGCTTCCAACTCGAATGCTAAAGAACAAAGTTGTTTGCTCGTTTTTGTTTGTCTAATTATTCGAATTGTTTTTTGTTCAGATGAATGGCCACAAGCACCTCCACTACCATCAACAACAACAACAACAACAACAACAACATCGTTTCTATCTCAACAATTGATTACACCGCAAATGTTTTATCAACAACAAACATCGCGTTATGTTTCGTTGAATTATCCTCAAACATCGATTACCGATCAGGTGAATATGTAATCGATTTTTGTCAATTCTCGATATTGACATTGAATAATCAAAGTCATACTAATCGATTGAATTAGTCATTTTGCTTGATTGATTTTGTTATTCAATAATTGAATCGTCGAGACTAATCTCAATGTCATTTGACACATCGGAATTGACTTCCTCGTTTCTTTTCTGTTTTAGTTTCAAGCAAGTAAATAATCGGCAAACATCTGAAAAAACAATTTTCTATTATCTACAAAAATTTGTACGTAGACATTCCGAACAAGAACATTCTTGTCAATCACAATGATAAATTTTCTTTTCCTTTTAGTTTACTAAACATTTGATTTTCATATCTCGAAGATTATGTTTGATTGTTCGTGACACTTTTTCTCTTTGTCTCTTGTTATTCTTGATGATTTTGTTTTTGTTATTGAACAATAAAACTGTTTAATCGTTGTTTAGTTTCTATTCAAAATGCCAGTCAATATTAACTGACTATTAAGTATTCATAGAAGGACCTAATTCTTAAATTAAGCGGCAAAAAAAATAAATAACTTGGTAAATAATATCAAAATTAAGTTGTTTATTTGACCATAAAATGAAGTCAATATGAGATAATTCCATCTCATTTTGAATATCTTCCCAACTGAAAATAGAAACGATGAATGCTGAAAATCAGCTGGTCGAGAATCGTTTTAAGTATTTGTTTAGAAATAATCATGAGTAATTTGTTGTTCTTTCGATGATTGAAATTTCTTTTTTATTAATCGATTAAGATTAGACATTAAATTCGTTTAAGTTTCTCTTGGCCTTGTATTTCTATCTCATTTCAAATGACATTCACAGTTGCTAGCATCATCATTAGTCGATTAGCCTATTCTGATAACCAGACCATAGCCTTCATTTTTTCCCTCTCTTATGTATATTCGTAGATCAATGATACCATTCTTTTCTCTCTCTCTTTCTCTCTCTGTCATTCTCATTCTTTTCCATGAAATAAGTAATAATATCGACATTCTTATAGTTCTGGCTTTAGGTTTGGATTCGTTTGGTCTTTTGTTTGTAATTGTCATTTGAATATCTATCTTTAAAAGGTCATTGTCAACCAAGAATCAATCTAAAATAGTGAAATTATTTGTTCTCAGTCTGTTCTCTATTCGTTTTCTACTTGAAAGAACATTACAGCTGTTACAACTCGTTTTGCTTCCTGCATTTCTATCGATGTTTAACAACGGTTTGGTACGTAGAGACAATACTATCGATATACAACTATGATACATTATTATCTTCTTCGAAATATCTTTTTCTGCGGTTATTTATTTCAATTGATTCGTAAGTTCGAATAAAGATTGATGTTGACGTGTTTTTCTTTTTCTGTATTATTGAAAATTAGTTGGAGGTGAACATCAACGTCGATTATTACAGAATTTATTTGATGAATCGAAATATAATCAATTGGAGAGGCCAGTTCAAAATGATTCGGATACATTGCATGTAGCAATGAGTTTAGCTCTACAACAAATCATTGATTTCGTAAGTCAAGATGAGAAGATATTTCGATTTGACTTTTTCTTATTGTTGAAATAGGATGAAAAAAATGAGATTCTCTCGATCAGTGGTTGGCTAGTTCTTGTAAGTTTTTTTTTCAATTTTCTAAATAGAAATTCATTTTGAATCAGATGTGGCATGCTTATAATCTGGAATGGAATCCTGATGAATACGGTGGCATTCAAACAATCCGTGTGCCCAGTGAACGGGTTTGGACACCAGATATTTTTCTTTACAATAGGTAGGCTAACTATTTCGAATCAATTTTGTTAATTCAGCATTTTTCGTTCAAGCGCTGATGATAATTTCGAAGGTACAATGAAAACGAATCTCGTGATACAATATAATGGTAGTATACTATTTGTTCCACCTGGAATATTGAAATCAATTTGTCCGTTTAATATCGATTCATTTCCATTTGTATGTATATTCTGTTAGTCGATGATTTCATATTGATATGAGAAGATTTAGGATGTACAAAAATGTACATTGAAATTCGGCTCATGGTCATTTGATGAATCTGGTTGGTAAAATTTCGAAGAAAAACCAACTTCTTTTATTCTCTTTCTCAAAAAAAAAACATCTATAGGAGTTAATCTAACGAGTGACGGTAATACGGGTCAATTAGATGCATATGTTAAAAATGCTGAATGGGATTTAGAAGGTATCGATTTTGTTGTTGAAACTAACCAATACAAACTATTCCTTTTTGAATTTCTAAAGAATTTCCTGCTGTTCGAAAAGCTGTCGTCTATGAATGCTGTCCAACTGTTTATCCATTTGTTCTTTTTACTATTCAAATACGTCGACGAACGCTTTATTATGTTGTCAATATTGTCTGTAAGTTGTTTATTCGTATCGAACATCGAAAGAATGCATGAGTACTCTTGACAGTTTGCTTCAATGCACAAGAAATTTGGATAAGAAACAGATGGTCTTCAAGATAAATTATTTTCTTTCTCGTTTAGTACCTTGTGTGCTGATTAGTTTTATGACTGTGCTTGGTTTTCTTTTGCCACCTGATAGCGGTGAAAAACTTACACTACGTAAATCGATTTCGTTTTGTTTTTTCAAATAAAAAAAACAAGATTTTTCTTTTTTTTGTTTAGAAATTACAATTCTTCTTTCGATCGTCATGTTTAGTTTACTTATATCCGGTATTATTCCGGCGAGTTCAACTGCTCTACCAACGATTGTCATGTATTTCGCGACTGTTATGTGTATGTGTTCGATGTCCGTTGTCGCGACTGTACTCGTACTTGTTCTTCATCATCGTAATGCAAAGAATTACACAATGCCGATGTGGGTAAGACGAAAAAAAAGCAATGATTAGAAGAGAAGATTGTTCAATTCTATTCAAGATTGAAATCTATATCAATCAATATCTTGCTTGGTTCTTGCGTATGAGCCGTCCAGAACACGATCTCAGTTGGCGAGCAATTCGTCAACGAC
>ERZ781398.2256-NODE-2256-length-16631-cov-4.883144_pt1 | contig 16631 bp, 23 predicted proteins | sample MGYA00433077_ERZ781398 | MGnify/ENA primary metagenome ERZ781398 (study PRJEB29847, sample SAMN06458254) | wastewater metagenome | isolation source: Wastewater bioreactor | place: South Africa: Cape Town | study: EMG produced TPA metagenomics assembly of the... | reverse complement strand
TTTATTTACTTAAGCTTGTCGTCCAGCAAATATACTACTTATTCCTGGAGGATCATCATTAATAAATCCGCTGCAATTTCGACGGAGTCAAGATTTTTACATTGTTTCATTAATCGAAATAAATTGTAATGATTCTATTCTAACAGCTAAACAATGGACAGTAAAAAACTGTAGCACCATTTGTACGTATGGAATTCAATTAGATTCAATGATTTCAACAACATTAGGAGAAATATATATTCCAGCACGAAGTCTTGCATTTGGTTTATATGAATTACAACTAACTGTTACAATGAGCAAATATCCATCATTGAGAACATCATCATCTGTTTATGTTCAAATTACACCATCAGGTATAACAGCAAATCTTGTTCTATTAGGAACATCGATGATTACAAGTGGACATGAACAAGATTTAAAATTAGATCCAGGAACGCATTCAATCGATCTCGATGCAAATAGTTTTGGTAGTAACGTAAGTTGAAATTTTGACTCTTTCTGATTTCTTTTTAGTGAAATATCTTTGTTTTTTATCATTTAGAAATGGTTTTATAAATATTATTGTCGAATTTATCCGACATACATGTTTCCAAATTTATTTGGTTTATTACTTACAATTAATGATTCAAGAAATGATTCATTCAATCCATCGTGTTTATTCAATCGAACAGGCTGGCGATTTGATAATTCAATTCAATCGTCATTGACAATTCGTTCTGGTTCACTTCAATCGAATCGAACTTATCAATTTATGGTTCAAATGGAAAATCGACGAAATTCTTCTCAACAAGCAACTGGTTATGTTCTTGTCAAAGTCGAAAATACTCGAGCACAATTGATTGCTATTGGTTGTGTTATCGTGACTATGTGTTCTCCAAATTTAGAATATCAACTGGTTAATCCAACAACACAAGTTGCTCTTTTTTCAATTACAACTGGTAGTTATTTAAGAATTGAAAATATCACATGGAATATCTATTCCGGTGAAATGAATTCATCTGGCAATTATTCTCAATGGACTTTATTTAATCGAACAAATAATTGGTTCTTCGGCAAGTATACAAGTAATTTTACAGCAACAAATCAATTATTTCTCAATAATCCTCAAATAAAACTTTGGAAATTTGAAGTTGTCTACCGATTTCTAACTGAAACAAGTATAAGTGCATTGAATTTTATTATCAATCAACCGCCATCAAATGGTTCCTGTTCGATTTCTCCAAAAAACGGTACAACAAGTACATCATTCAATATTCTATGTCCAAATTGGTTTGATGAAGATGGAATTAAAGATTATTCATTTTATGTTTGGACGACTACTACTAGTTCACACAAAATGATCATTGCTTTCTCTAGTATGTCAACCTTTCAAGTTCTATTACCAGCTGGAGATGATCAAACAGCAGTACTTTACTTAATGGTTGAGATTCGTGATCAACTGAATTGTATTACTCAATATAATATGTCATCAATAACTGTTTGGCCAGATGTTGTAGTAATCAGTGATTTAATCAGCAATTTACAAAATCCAATTGCCCAATTATTAGCAAGTGGAGATCAAAATACAGTTGGACAAGTTTTGACTATAGTTTCTCAACAAGTTAATATGATGAGTACAGAAACTGTTGCCAAAGCTGTATCCAGTGGTGTTCCAGCTGCTAGTATATCAATATCATCATTAGGAAGTCAACCATTATCTTCAATTAGACAATTCAATCAATCAGCATTCATTGAATTCAATAAAGATCTTAATTTGCAAGCTAATACTCGCGAATATCTCATGTCATTTACAACTGATCTTGCTATGACAACCTCGAATGGTATTATACTTCAATCATCATCATTAGCACAATTAACTAAATCAACGAATCAGTTAACAAGAAAGAGTTTAGTAATAGCATCGGATAGATGTTATCAATTATCAGTTGCTCTCGAATCTGTATCGACACGAATAGCGTATGAAGATATTCAAATAGCTGCAACACAATTAACTCAATGTGCTGCGAATATTCTCAGTGCAGTCAATGGTCCATTACAACAACGAACTCCTATTTTAGATTCAGATCAAACAAGTGCATCGACATTTCCCGATGATTACGATACAAATATTGAATCTGAATGGTCGAAAATTAATTTATTCAATGTAGACGAGACAAATTCGTATTATCAACAAAAATTAGCAAGTCAAATTCAAAAGCAAATGAATCAACTTAATTCGAAATTAACTGCAGCATTTAATATTCATTTAAATGTTGGACAACAATCAATTATGAATACATCCGAAGTTTACATGTCATTAGAAACACAATCTATTCAATCTTTATCCAACAAACAATTGAAACAAGTAGGTGATGCTGCAATTTATTTACCATCAACATTTCAAACGAATACTGATCTTGATTCAACAGTTTCAATTCGAGTATGTTCGTTAGTTTTTTTTATTGTAATTTAACTATTGAATTATTTTAGTCAATGATGGAACCACTAGCAACCTACGGTAATTCGAAATCATCGAATACAAATGTTTCAACATTAATTTCACTTTCGATCGTTGATCATTATGGAAATCATGTTGCTATTCAAACCAATGAAAGTCATCCTATTGAAATCATGATTCCACGTGATCCCAATTTAATTATACCACCAATGATTCTACAAAATGTCACATCTCATCGACAATTATTTAATCTACATTACGTGAATATAACTAGTATTCTTTCGATTTCAGTTCATTTAGAATTTCGTCCATTCAATCATAGTATTGCATATTTATTGATTTATAAATTCGATCAAATACCACAACTCAATAGTTCAGTCAATCAAATTGATGGTTGGACAATTTTTCGGCCGTTGAATCTCTCAAATGAAACTATCCATACGTTCTTTCTCGATAATCAACAAACTGAAACTTATCAATCGGTTATTTTCGGTTTACGAGAATTGAATTCATCGGAAATTTCGCTACACAATCCACCAATTACAAATGAACCATTTAATTTTACCGAAAATTATGAATTGAGAATCTATACATCCGGTTGTTACTATCTCGATTCGAATAACGAATGGAAATCCGATGGATTACGTGTTGGTCCACTCACAAATCATTACCAAACACAATGTTTCTCTACACATTTATAATCATAATTTATTAAATATATAATCACTACAAAGAACTTTTGGCATGGCAATCAGCGTCAAAAAACGTTTTTCGATGTTTTTTCGTCTGCTTCTGCTTCTGCTTCGTGTGACGAGTGGCAGTGTCTCGGGTCGCTGTTCATTTTGTTTGCAAAAGTGACAACATAAATAAACGATCATAATCAAGAAAACAATACTAAGAACTATAGCAGTTGCTGTTTCACCTAAGTTAAGATGAATAGGATGACCACTGCCACCACCACCACCATCACCACTCGAAGTTGTACGATACCGAGTAGTAGTGCGACGTGTTGTATATCTAGCACTGGTAGTCGATGCGGCCTGTTTACGAGAGATCTGATCAGACGAAGAAGAAGATAGATTATTAGTCGTCTTTGATAAATCAGTGTTATTTGATATTGGAAATGCACTAATTGAACTTATTAATATAACAGCTAAACCAAAACGCATGAATACATAAAAATCCACTATCATTGTCTTTTGTTATTCGAAATTCGAATTATGACAACTATGATAGATAATAACAAATATATACGTATACTTGAGTTTACTTTTATATGGACGTCATCGTGAATAATCGTATGATATGAAAGTGTCATAAAGACAACTGTATTATCTCAAAATAAACATGTTCTTTTTTTGTTGGCTATATCTGTCTGATGAGGATACGTATGCCTTCTATGATTCATTACAATAGTCATCAGTCTTTAGAAGCTACGTCAAACATTGTAAGATAATTTTTATTTTTGCATTTCATATATATAGCAAGTGTGTGCGTGCATTATTTTCGTTTGTGTAACTGCTTCACTATTCTTTGTAGTGGTATAATACGTACCGTACCATGTAAGAAGGACATTAACATTTTTTCTCCTGATAATATTTAACTTATCGGGAATATACCTCCACATCATATTCCTGAAAATGATACGGTTACGATTTCTTGGTCTTCAGCTGTATGCATTCACTGTGTTACCTGTCATAGAGGAGGTTATGATAATGTTCAATGTTATACTATGTACTTAATTTGCGAACCAATCGGATACTCAGTGTAGTAATTATCTTTCTATTCTGTTACTCATTAAAAGATCAATATTGAAAGGCAACGGCAATACTAAGGTTTCTACCAAGGTGAAAAAAAAATAGTAAATGAGATTTACAGAGAGAAGTCTTCTCGGCATTGGTGTAATCAGTTTATATGTATGCAGATTATATTATTATATTGTCTTTCAAAGGCTTTCAATCCAATTGTAGTTTCAGTTCTCTTTCATACGCACATTTTTTTTTCTTCAAATACATACAAAAAAAGCAAATGATGACCAAATACTTTTCAGTATTATCATTGATTATTTCAGTATTATGGAATGTAAGTTTTCTTTCTTTCTTTTTTTTGATCGACATATCTTTCCTATTTTGAATGAAGACATATTCTGCTCAAAATGCCTGCACTAGTATAATTAATGGCGCGACAGAAATGATTTTTACATGTTTATCAAATATTACAATCACTGAATTGCCTCTGTATGATTATACTACGAATGAATTAGAACAAATTACATCAATAGTAGTCAATGGACCGAATGAAAATACTCGTGGTCCATTTACATCGATTCCACCAAATATTTGTTTCTTACCTAATTTACAAGTTTGTTTAAAATATTTCAATTTTATATATGTATGTATTTGTTTTTTTTTTTGAAGAGGATTGATTTCTCAAATAATCGTATTACTGAAGTCGATCCAATGAATGCATTAAGTCAATGTTTATCGAATGTTATCACTCTCGATGTTAGTTATAATAACATATCGATATTTCCATCTGTGATGATTTATAATATGCCAACATTAGTGAATCTTTATTTTCAACATAATTCTCTTGTTGATATACCTGGAAATGCATTTTCTGACGTGACCAAATTACAACGAATCGATTTTTCGTATAATTATTTAACAACATTTGAATTTTGGGCGTGTTTAGTGACTATAAGTGCAGATTTTAGTAACAATCAAATTTCTACAATAACAAACAGTTTATTTTTAAATATATCTCAATATTTTTCACCACTATCACGAGTTCTATTAACAAACAATAGTTTAACAATAAATTTAACTGACGCTATATTTCCAATGTATGGTGCTTGTTTAGAAGCCAATACTTGGCTCAATGATTCATTAGGTGCTGATGATTTAGCATATCCAACATTGACTCTATCGTTAACCTATATTGATTTTGGAACAAGTCGAATTAATTGCAGTTGTAATCAAGAATATTTGATCTATATATTTGACGCTGTACATCGTTCTGTTGATGATAAATCAACTTTGCCTTTTTATCATGCAATGTGTACAAGTGATACATTGCTAATGAACAGTAGTTGTAATTCAACAGCTGACCTACTAAATTCATCCGTAGATTTCACAAAATCTTATCCAAGATTATGCAAAATCTATCCAGAAGAAACTGGAAATCTTACTATTGCACCAAATATCACTGCACCAATAGGAAATAATATGGTATAGGATATATATGATATGATTTGATACATTCAACTATAGTTTTCTTCTTTATAGTCAACTTATCCAAATTACGAAAGAGGATTAATGGATCCAGGTGTATGCGTCTTTTCATTCATCAATACAAGTACAGTATATATTAAATGTACAAACGAAGTAACAGATATTTCGAGAATTTCACCCGATCTATTAGCGAGCGATGCATTTTCAAATATAACTCGTATTATTTATGATCAACCAATTTCATCATTGCCTTCGTATCTATGTTCGATACCATCTCGTCAAATTGATTTAAGCTATCAAGCATTTACTACACTTACCGATGCGACATTTCCATGTTTGAATTATTTTACTCGAGTTACTTTATCACATAATAATATATCATCAATCAATATGAACAATGGGAATTTTACAAATTTAGAATATCTCGATCTTTCATCGAACCGTTTGACGATGATTCCTCATTCGATTCTTCGTCCAACTCCAAGTTCATTGCGTCTTCTTGATCTACGAAATAATCTCATCACTTCCATCGATGTTATTCTTCTAACATTACAAAACATTACCGTTCTTCTCGATGGTAATCCTATCAATAGTTCAAGTATTATCAATCCAGGAAATATCACATTTCCATCAACCAATAACACAAGTTCAACAGCTAATATTAGTCTACCATCGAATGTTACTCATAGTATATACACAGTTACTGATCAAACAGTGTTAACTGTTGGTGCTTGTAATCTTGATGCTATTCTAACATATTTAAATATTCTTCGTTTGATTTATAATAATATTGTATTGCAATGTACATGTACATCAATACATTTAAAAGAAATTTTCCATCGAAATGGCTCAAATATTTTAAATATTTTGAATTGTTCAAATGAAACTAGTGCAACAAATTATACTGCTCTAACTTTATCATCTTGTGAATCAACAGCTTTATATTTTGTTAGTGATTTATGTTACAATGATTCATTACAAGTATGTTTTTACTATCTTCGTACATAATATAGATTTTTCTTATAGTGGACAACAATAATAACAACATCGACAACAGCTACAACTATTACATCAACAACAACAACAACTGATATCGAAACAAATTATATTCATAATCCAAGTGCACGAGAATTGAATACAGATCGTACTGGATTGATTATTGCTCTTGTTATTGGTTTAACAGCATTTGTTGTTATCGTAGGCATCGCAATTACTGCTGTAATTGTTAAAGCAAAAAGATCTGCAGCATTACGTAAGCCCATTGGTCGAGCCATGGCTATGAGTCAAGCATCACAAGATGCTCTATTAGAATCTCGTTTACAAACGAGAAATATACGTTCAATACGATTAACACCACTTTCCAATCGACCATCACATTTACCTCCAGTATTTTCTCACGCAACTGGTCCTATAACATTTCCTAAAAGAGAAAACAATTGATTTATGAGACAAACATCAGTATATGAGCAATGCGCTTCGAAAAGACATTTATTTCTTAATAACACTATATTCTACTTATTTTTGAAAAAATCTAATCCGATTAAATCTCCAATTAAAACAGCCGCTGATTTAATTAAACCATCGATTTCAGCTAGTTGTATGAGAGCACCATCGGCTAATGTTTTTATTTGTTGTTCAATTGCATTTATTGGTTGACGCCAAGGTTGTTTTTGAGAAATACATGCATATCCACTTTGTGTTAAGATTTGACAAGCATACAGACTAATAATGTTCAAATTGGAATCGTATTTTTTATCTAAATTTTGAAAATATGTTGTATTTCGAGCTAGTAATCCTAAATATTCGATCCAATTCGAATATTCAGTACAATTAGGAACTAAACCGAAATCTGCTAAAACTTCACATGCTGCGTCATTTCCACGTTGGACAGCTCCTTCCATCCAATATAAACCATTGACTGAACGTTCAGAACCAGCCCAATAGATTCGATTCGCTACAGGCGCATAATAATATACCGGGGCTGGTATAAGTGATTTCAATGTACGCCAATCCCAAATGTTAGTTTGAAGAAATGAAGAATCAATATCATACGAACCAAGTGGAATACCTAATACTGAGTACATGGATTTAAACCAATCTTTGGCACTTTTTGCTATTAAATCATAGACAGTTAAGTTTGATGTTTGATTTTGAATCAGACATTCATAGGAACGATTTGTATCGACAACAAGAATACGTAAATCTCCTCCAACGGAATTTGCTGGTGTTTCATCAAAAACAGGTCCATAAACGCCACAAGATGGTTGTTGAACAGGATCTGGTAAGATTGCATTTCCTTGCAATAGATACCATTTTTTACTCCATGACATAATAAGTTGTATGACGACATAATCAATATACAGATTACTTTCAAATAATTTCATATAATTAGGATTTGTGGGTAGAGATGGTGTATAGGCAATATAACCTGAACTTGTTAAAGAAGTAGCTATAACAACTTTCTTAGCTATTTTTGATTGTCCATTAGCCAATGTTATTTTGATTTGATCAGGAATCGTATAATTAATAGCAATAACTCGACTAGAACTTGATATAGTTCCGCCAAGATGTCGAATACCATTAGCAATTGCATTAACTAGTGTACCAGTTCCATTTTCCCATCGGAAAAATCCTTTAGTATACAGTCCTTCGGCACTTAAAAGTCTCAATCGTTTGTGTAACATAACAGCACCGTGCAAAGCTGACCAACTCGTTTGTTTGATATCAAAACTTTCTAATAACCAATAGTAATCACGTACAGCTTGCAATGCATCCTCAGGCCATGAAAATACTCTTCTTTCTCGTTGTAACCATTCTTCAATGCTAACCGTATCATATTCAATTGCATTTTCTGAATTCCAATAATCATCTCGCAATGTCATATTATAACCGATCAACCACAATTTCAATAACAAATAAGGATTTGTAGCAATACGAATTATTGCTAATTCTTTAGGAATAACCGGTGGTACTATGGGTAAGGCGCCAACTTCATTTGCTAATTGAAGAATAAATGTATTTTCAAATAAAGTAAATGTTCCACCAGCAGCAAATGATTTTTCATTAAAAATAACAGAACGTGCACGTCCTCCGAGATTTTCATCTCCATCCAATAGTTCAATATTTAAACCACCTTGAGCTAAACGATAGGCAGTCGTTAGAGCAGATAAACCGCCACCAACAACTACTGCATCTAATATTTCTGCATGATTGTTTTGAAACAAAATACTAATAATTAACATTAGTCTTGAAATAATCTTGCAATTTTCTTTAGACATATTTAGAAATTACTGAGTATAATTTGTTGTAGATCAACGGGTATAAATACTTTTCAAGCAACAATAAAACATACGAAAAGAGTACAAATGTGAGTTACTGATGCATATAGAAACTGCATTTTCGGTATAAATCTATGACGTCAAAAGTTTCTTAGTCATATGATTTGTATCGAGAATGTGTATATGTTTACATAAATATATTTTTAGATATCGTTATACGATCAGTGTGCAAATTTTGTTTCGAAGCTCATTAAATTTTCAAGTTTATTAACTTTTTAAATATTTATCACAAATCAGTTCTATTCGAATAAAAATAAGAAGTTCATATTGATAAGCATCTATGTCTTCCATGGCTTTATGCTTTTTGTATCTTCAATGACAGCCAGGCTCATTACTGGTTTGTGCTTACCATCATTCGATTCAATACCATGAAAACCTCCAGTAAAATAACATATTTTAGATTCATTAATTTCCCTGTTAACGACATTCACTGGAACGACCAAAGACGTCAATGCGATGTCCTCCATATGGCAGCGGTAGTTATTATGCTTACCATAGCAAAGTCGAAGAAACCAGCCATTGACATATGTTCCTGGCCGGGGACTAGAAGTTAATTAAAAAAGAACTCGTAATCGAATATATTGACAATAACAACTTACCCTGATACATCATTTACATGTTTAAGATCAAAAATAGTATCCCAGAATTGGTTATCAACTTTGCCTTGGTATGTTGCAATAAATTGATCGAGAATAGGCAATATACCAGTAATATAAGTCGAAAATTGATCTCCAGGCATAGTAAATGATTGAAGTTGATTGGCTTTTTCACGTAATAATTTCCAATCATCTAATGTGCCTAAAAAATGGATATTACGAATGGCACATCCTCCTACTAAATATCCAAATTCGAAATATTTTTTGAGTGTAGTCATAATAGCTATCGATGAAATAAATGATTCAATTTTGGTAGTTGTCGAGAAATTATTTGTAAGAAGATTACAAATATCATTTTTAACATGTTTGCCCATTTCTTGATGCATTTTTTCCAAGAAATCTTCCCAGCTATGATCGGCAAAGATTATGTTAGTCAAATAGTCGAAAATTAAATACCAGGTACTTACTTGGGCTCAGATATTGTTGTATCATCAATAGTTAATGTTTTCTTGTCTTCATGATCCACGAAGAGATGACGTAGCTTTTCAGCATTATCATTGACATATTGCGAAAAGCTTATGCACACTAGAAGCCAAATATCATCAGGTGATAAAATAACATCTTCATGAGAGTTGTAAGCTGTCAGAAAAGCCGTAAGAATCGAATGATTTCCACCAGGATGAGTATCTAAATATCAACTATGGTCATATATGATTTTCAGTGAAGTAAAAACAATGATTTACATGGTCCATTGGCTTTCGAATACAGATGCTTGTATTGCGTGTATCGAGCAGTTGATATTTTTTCTCGTACACGAGCTGCAATAGAGGCAGGAACATTTGAAAGAATGACTTCAGTTATCCAGAAACTTTCAGGTGGGAGTTCCTGAGGTAATTGATTTTTGTAGTCATTTTGAGTTTTTGAAAGTGTACCACGAATGGATACCGTATGGTATTTTTTGCTGGAAACTAATGTTGAAATATCACTTGTCATGCACGATAATAAACAAAAAAATGAAACGAAACTACTAGCAAATGCATACGCTTTATATTGACTTTGTTAAAGAATGAGTCATGATTAGTTGTTTATACTTGGAAAATACATCTAAAGATATGATAACAGGACACATTAAACTATGCAACTATTTTATCATGTGTCCTGTGAATTCCCTTTTTATTTTAAAAGCTATACTGCTGTTGACATGTTAGACTTGCATGAAATTAAAACGAATTAATCTGAACAATTCGTAAAACATTGTTACTTTCAAAGACATATGATTTAAATCTTTGACAATGCTCGTATCGATCTGTAACTTCTACTCAATTGAATAAAGAGAACTATGTCATGAAGAATTTAGGTTTGAGAAATAATGTGCCTCTTTCGCAATTATATGGAGGTAATGTAGCTAGACTTCGAAGTATTTGACAAACATGTAGAAATTTTATTTTTTAATAATAAAATTTGTAACCAATTTGATCAAAAAAATCACAATCATCTTTTAAATAATCTTGTTCGACTTGTAAAGGATTTTGAAAATACATATATTCCTCACTATCTTTCGATGTTGCTGGCCATAATAACGATGGCGTTACTGGTTGATTAGGATTGAGTGTTTTACCAAAATTTGTCCAATAAGTAACTAAATTCGTTGCTAATTGTCGTCCTGCATCAGTGAAATTCACCCAACCGGATTCAAATACATAGGGTAATTCACTTCCATGACAAACATGACCAACACAAAATGTTAAATTATCCCAACCATTGAAATCGAGTGGATATCCAAAGACATACGTATATGTTGCTGCTTTACGAGCAAAGACACGTGTCGAACATGCAAACACCCAACGAGTACCAATACCAGCAAGTCTTAAACGTTGATCATCAGATCCTATGGGTGGAAAACGTTCCAGAACTTTAGGAGCATGAACATTGAATGTAGCCAAAATAACTTCGGCATATTGTTCAGCATATACTGGTTTATGCCAACCCTCATAAATATAAAGAACAGCTTCTTCAGTTAACGTTCCAATAATTAATGGTTTCAAAGGAAAGGATATATTTTGAATGAGATCAATCGGTTGACCATGAACAACAACATTATCAATGACAGGGACCCAAGGTTCAAAAAATAGTAAGATTTTCATTGATGTTATCATTGTATTAACGACTTTTTGTGCAGCTACTATCTGTTGGTAAGTAGCAGCTCGGAAACAAGAAATATTTTCGTAACTACAATTGAGTTGTTCACCGAGAAGAATTCCTGGTGTAATATATTCATCATAGGTTCTATATATTCAACAAGTATAATGAAAGAAAACATTAAATGATGATTATTTTACCGAAAAGGAATGGACATCGGTGCACTTTGAATAATAGCTCCTTGAAAAATGGATTGCATATCTGGAGTTATATAATGTATTGCTGTAGATTGAGCTCCAGCACTCTCTCCGTACATTGTTATCTAGAAAAATTGTTATTTAATTAAACTATCTATACGCAATTAAGAGATCGTGAAACTTGATTTGGATTTCCACCAAATGCTTCAATATTAGCTTTGATCCATGTCATTGCTACGCGTTGATCAAAAATACCATAATTACCATTAATATCATTGGGTCCCGATCCAGTTGCATAAAAACCAAGTACACCTTTGTTTTTGTATTATCGAAATAAATGAAAATAAGAAATTAACATATATACGTATGCCTTACCAAGTCGATATTGAATCAATACACATATGACATTAGTTTGATTAACAAAATGTTGAGGCTCATAAACTGGTATAGATGCATCCAAAAATTGAAAATTTCCACCTGCTATATAAAGCATTACAGGTAATAACGATGAATTATTTGATAATGGTGTGATGACATTCAAATAGAGACAATCTTCAGACATCTAATTAAATCAAAATATTTATTAATTTATGCATAGAGTATCACATACAATTTTTGGACAAAGTATAGAAGGTAAACTACATGGTGGTTGTGGACAAGCAGGAGCTGGTTGTGTAGCATTGAGTACTTTTGGAGCCCATTTACTAATAGGTACTGGACGTTTCCATCTATCAATACAAAACACATGCGTCGTTCTATAAATAAACGAAGCCGGAATCTACCTCAATGCATCAACTGGTGGTTGTGCATATGGAATACCATAGAAAACACGAGCTAAATCAGTTTGATAACCTTCTATATCACCGTAATCTGTATGCACAGTTACAGGTATGTTTGCATCGACAAACACTAATTGAAAACAAATTAATAGAACATAGCAAAAGAACAACATTTTCTTTTCAGTAAAATATCTTTTTTTTTAATTCTTATTATATATACTGATAAGAAATATACAGATTAGAAGATAAAGAATGTATTCCATCATGTGCTCTCCCACTTTTTTTTTCTTCTCTTATTCTTATCAAAACGACCCGTTTCTATATTTATTACCATTGTTTTGAATCTTTAGATATAATAACAATGAAAGCCGCTCGGTTTTATGCTGCAAAAGATATACGTGTCGAAGAAACAACGATTCCTTCGGTGAATAAAAATCAAGTTAGAATACAAGTGAAATATTCCGGAATCTGTGGATCAGATTTACACGAATATAACATCGGTCCAATAGTAATTCCAATGAAAAATCCTCATCCATTTACTGGACATTGTGGTGTAACCACTATGGGACACGAATTTTCAGGTGTAGTCGTCGAAGTAGGAGAGAATGTTCGTGAGAATGTTGCTAAACCTGGTGATCGTGTAGTAGTCGAACCAATTTTTCGAAATCCAGATAGTTTTTTTACAACAACAGGTCAATACAATCTCTCAGAACCACCGGCTGGTATCGGTTTGAGTCGAGACGGTGGATATGCACAATATGTAGTTGTCGAAGATTATATGGTACATAAAATACCAGATAGTGTCACTTTCGAACAAGGAGCACTAGTAGAACCCGCTGCAGTGGCTGTACATGGCATCAAAACCAGTGGTATACAAATAGGTACGATACGATAGATAGATTTACGTTATTAAATACAAGATGAAGCTCATTTTTAGGTGAATCATGTGTTATCTTTGGCGCGGGTCCTGTTGGCCTCCTATGTCTTCAAGCTGCAAAGGCTGCTGGTGTTACTTGCATTATTGTTGTAGAAATTGCTGAAAAACGTCTTGAAAAAGCACGTGAATTGGGTGCTACATTAGTTCTCAATGGTAAAGAAGAAAATATTGTGCAAAAAATAAAAAGCTACACGAATGGTCTCGGTCCAAATGTTTATTTTGATGCAGCTGGTGTACAATCAACATTTACAACAGGTATTGCATCGTTGAGACGAGGTGGTCGAGCAATACTACTTGCTATATTTGAAAAACCACTGATGTTAAATGCTATGGATCTTGTCCTACGTGAGATAAGTATCAAAGGTGTTGTTGGCTATCGACATATATTTCCTGAAGTCATACAACTTATTGATAAAAAACAAATGGATGTTGATACAATTATCACAAAGAAAATTTCATTGAATAATATTGTCAAAGATGGATTTGAAGCTTTATCACATGATCCTTCGGAAATCAAAATTTTAGTTGACATCGCTTCGAATTAATGCTTTTCTTTTTAGTGGAAACTGATTTCTAATACATTTCTGTCTTTCTTATGTGTAAATGTCTTCTGTTTTTCTTGAGTTAACCATTGAATAATTTGTGCAAATGATTGAGACCGATTTTTGTAATCTTCATATCTGAAGGTGATCGTCGAAACAAAATCAAGTTGTTCTAGAACTGTTTTCATATCTTCATATGTTTTCACCCAAATCATTAGAGTTTTGATTCGCCGTGGAACAATTGAACATATTTTATTCATACTAAAATCATTACCATTTATTCGAAGTTCGTGAACATTCGGTGCACGATCGAGGAGAATCGTAATATTAGTTAATAATGAATCTGAATTCGTCGTTTGATGACGAGAAAAATTCAAACCTAATCCTTCAAGATATGCCAATTCCATCAATGATAAAAGCGATTGAAGCCAATCTTTTTTCCATTCATAACTGACTTCGAGTGAAAGATAGCTTGGATGACTGAAATAATAATAATTCGCATAATTCGCCTATTTTATAACAGTGAGTTTATCAATGAAACGATGTAATAAGAATCTTTGTTTACCTTTGTTTGTCTGGCTGCCGTCATCATGGCATCTAAATCTATGTTAACCGAATGCATAGTATCAATAGTTACTCTTCCATTAGTTGAAGTTGGTAAATTGAAGAGTGAAAAATAACGTTCATTTAAACATTCATTCAAACTAGTCAATTCTACTGGTGGTGATTCAATGGTGATGTATATGCTAGGAAAGCGTATATATAACGAACAGCTAAAAAACCATTTTTTTTCTTCGCACCAAAACGGTGTTCGAAACGACGACATGATTTGTTCGAGTTCTTTATCATCGTCATGATCATCATCATCATCGAGATCGGGTGAAGTAAGAAAGTTATATTTGAAATGTTTGAGTTGTGGTAATTTGTTTGTTATCAATGTTTGTAAGAATGAACCGTTGAACCAATGATTTACGGAAGTTGCCTTACCGTACAAATTTAATCGCGAAACTGAAGGCATACATGAGAGTAATACTTCGCAATCATTCGAACTCATATCGAAACAGTTTAATGTAACACTTGCCAAGGTTGAGTACAACATTGAATTGAAAAATTCTTCGAGTGTTTCGTTGTATTCCTCTTTATACATAGAAGATACACTCAGCATGTGCAAATTAGGACAATAACGCATAATGGATGAAAATTGTTTGTACGTGCAATGATTCAATGATAATCGTTGTAATGTACAATGCTTGACTGAATCAATAAATTGAAATTTAGGTTTCGAACGGGCGAAATCGATTGTCAGTTCATTAATTGGACTAGTGGGAAGATAATCCAAGAGGAGATTGAATTCATTGTCACTTAATCCAGTTAATGTTAACGAGCGAAGATAGATGAATTTTTGCAGATAGTTAATAGAAGAATCTGAGTTTGTATCGCATGTGACGCACAAAGACACAATATTTTCAGGCGAAAGAACTTGACAAGCACTGAGTAATTTCTGTTTTGATATCTGGTTTAATTTGAAACGATTGTATGCATTAACAGTTAACTGTAACTGTTTGCAAGAACCTTGTACTAAAAGTAAAAGTATAATATAGTGTTTTCATCAAGATTATCAAAAATCAGATGAAGGATTTCCGTTGGTAATGATAAAAGTGTTTTCGAAGTTGTTGACATGATAACTGTAAATATCTACAAAATACTGAAAAGTAAACTTTGATTAGAAAGAAGAAAAAAAGTATAGTATCATTGGTTGAAGCACAAATGTAGATGTGAATGTTGGTATTTGAAATGAGGGCGCCATGCTACAAGCTTCAATAATCATGCACAAAATATTTGAAAAGAAAAAAATATGGACAAATATTTAATCAGATTATTTTTACTTCATTTATTTTGCCTAAAGGGCCATTTTTGTATTTTAAGAAGAAAACGAAGCAGTTAATTCTTAACTTTGGATTATCAAATTTGCAACTGTGTACACGTATCGGCCTTCACACACCCTCAAGGAAAATACTCGAATCTGGAGCTAGAATATCCTACGTTTACGCTCCGTATTCGAACCGTAAACGACGCCGTTTTGGTAGATTTGGGTAGAAGTGATTGTTACAGGTTACGATTCAGTCATGCATATAAAAAAAATCTTATTAAGAACAAATAAGATAACGGTATTGAATATAAATATACAAAGATAGCTATCTTGTTTTCTATAGACGCAAAATCACTGCAATCACAGGATACTGTCTATTGTCAATACTTTGTAAACGATAAAGTAAAAACAAATAGGATAATCGAGTTGAATATAAATATACAAAGGTAGCTGTCTTGTTGTCTATAGACGCAAAATCATTGTAATAATCAAAGGATACTGTCTTTTATCAATACTTTGTAAACGATAAAGTAAAAACAAATAGGATAATCGAGTTGAATATA
>ERZ781398.2250-NODE-2250-length-16694-cov-3.766092_pt1 | contig 16694 bp, 13 predicted proteins | sample MGYA00433077_ERZ781398 | MGnify/ENA primary metagenome ERZ781398 (study PRJEB29847, sample SAMN06458254) | wastewater metagenome | isolation source: Wastewater bioreactor | place: South Africa: Cape Town | study: EMG produced TPA metagenomics assembly of the... | reverse complement strand
TCGATGTGCTTGCCGATCAGGCTACACCGGACTTCTTTGTGACTATTCTCTTCATTCTTATTAAGATTGAAAAACACGATGGTCTTGAAAATAAAATACTATGATAAATTATTAAAGGATTAGTATTAACTTTCGTTTTTTCAAGCTATCGAATAAATTGAAATTTTGATTGCATGCAAAAAAAAACACTACTACATTTAAGCAAAAGCTTCTCTAAACATGCCTGTATATTCGAAAAAGTTTGTCTTATTTTTTCGTTTCAATTGTTAATTGAGACCATATTGATAAACTGTCTTCCCATCGTTCATAACTATTAGTTCGTTCGTGCCAATCACTTGTTATTGTCCCATTTGCATCGTTCTGTTTGATACCTTTTGCACGCCATGAACATTGATAAAAAGCACAAATTGCTGGTGAAACAGTTGAGCTACACAGTGGACATTTAGCTGTTGTTACTTTCGAATTTTGAACAATATGAAACTGTCCTAGACCTTGATTGATAACAACTTTTTGTTCAAAAGCTTCACATTGTACATTTAAACAAACGCCTTCGAGACATAGACCTGCTGTTGCTTGTCGCCAAGGTGGACTATTCGGACCGACGGGTGCATATTGTAAAATCAGTGTTACACCATCATGAATAGCAGTTCGTTGTCGATCGAAAACTTCTTCGTTCCATGTTCGAAAAACGACATCACCTAATGAATAATCGAAATGTTCGGGATTGCCAACTTTCTTTTCAATTAAATTTCGAAAATCTTCTAAATTAAAATATGTTGGTAATGTCGCAGATTTTCGTCGTCCTTGAGGAGTATTCAGATAGAACGTAAGTGGCATTCTTTTCTTCTACTTACGATACAACAAATAAGCAAAATAGTAGCTTGTCGTTGCAGTATAATTATCTTTTTCTGACAACGAGTGTCAAAATCTATACATATCATGATATATGATGGCTGACAGATCGCATCAATGAGAATTTCTTTTATTTGTGTTTTGTTTTTTTTTACAAAAAAAATATCTGAACAATAAGAAAAGAATTTACATGGTTTTCTGCGTTGTTGTTGTTATTGTTGATTGACATGTTCGATACATTTGTTGACCAATAATATTCAAAATCAAAAATATAAAAAACCACAATGGCACAAATACTTTCCAATAGGACATATCTGTTTTATATTGTAATTTAATACATAAGAATATTTCGAATAGACATGATGATAGTAGAGCTAAAAAATAATAGATAATTTGTGAACATTTATCTTGTTTTTTAAACCATCCTTTCATGAGAATTAAATACATAAGTATACATATTGATACGAAATTGAATATCCAAATAGGTATGAAGATTAGAAACCATGAGATATGTGACCATGTCTGATTGATTTTTAATGTAATTGCAACAAGAAAAAATAGAATGCAGATAAATGAAATCAATAAACGACAATTTAAACAAGCATCTGCCATCTAGAGAAGAAGAGTTTTGATCGTATCGAATTTGATCTTTTTTGCAGTTCAAAAAGAAATGTGTGGATTGTTTGATTTTTTTAAAAACGTTTATATGTATTTGCATATATATCGAAAGAAGAACACAAAGAACGCGAGTGAAACTTGTTTGTAGAATCTTCAATACGAAGAACACAGAAATAGTTTAGCAAATGAAAACAAATCTATATTGATTTATAGGCGTTTGCTTGTTTTGAAACAATCGGAAAAGTGTTTAAAGAATAAACAGCTAATAAAAATTAAAATAACGGAAAAAAAAGAAAAACAGAAAACAGAACAGTAAACGATCGGTTAGAGAGACAGACAGAAAAGAAAACGAATAAACGAAACGGATGTGGAGAATGAAAAACACACACGTAATTTATGAAGAGAATATAGCAATTAATAGTAATAAAAAAAAACGAAGACGAACGAATTCTTTTAAATAATAAGATACAAAAAAATTGTATTGTTACTGTTGTTGTTGTTGTTTTGCTTCTATCGTGTATAATCGTGCATCGATTGTTGTTGAAGATATGGTTCTAAAATCAAACAATTGATTTTTTTATAGAAAAGAAAAGAAATGAGAAGAATTCGTACGTTGTGTAACGGAAGACCAATCATTGGGATTGTTCATAGGTGTGGCCATTGGGATGTAACGTTTACGTTCACTACCGATAGCTGCTGGTATCATTTTTTGATCATTTTGAGTTGTTGTATTAGTCGAGGAAACGGAAGATGAAGGAGGACCGGTTGAATGATTACTATTGGAAGTGATAGCATTTGGTTCGATAATAATTTGTGAAGGAACATGTCCATTGATCGACTCAACTAGAATATTGACAAAATCGAATATTCAACGATTTGTTTATCTGGAATTCAAAGGAAATCTACCTGAATTAAGAGGTATTTCATCACTGTTCGAAGATGTTTGCGATTGAGTATTTATCGTCTCATAGACATTTTTATTTACATTCGACGATAGCGGAATATTCGTTGGTGGCATTTGCGTTCTCGAAAGAAAATGTGCATAATATGTTGCAACAAGAGCTGCTGCTTGATTTGGATCTTGTGGTAATTGTCCTTTGGATGCAAGAATATGGGCAATTTCTAAAGTTGTTGGAGGTTGCGCTGATGGTGGTGATGGTGGAGGTGGATGAGGAATAAATTGTTGTTGATTAGCTTGCATTCTCCAATAATGTAGCGTTTGATTTTGTACATGTTGTTGCATGCCATCCATTTCGAATTGTTGAACAGGTCGAATTTGTGGTACAACTTGAGGTGATGGTGGTTGTAATGGAATAGTTGGAAGAAATTGCTGTTGTTGTTGTTGTTGCTGTTGCTGTTTTTGTTCCATCATTCGAGCAATATTCATAATGTTGGCGGATAATGTTCCATTTGACATTGGTGTTGATGGTGCTGTTGGCATGTAGACGGGTGTTGGCGAAGGTGGTAATTGATTACAATGTTGAAATTCAGGAGCACTGGGATTGAGATTCGATCGACTACGTGATAAATTCGCATACGTTGGATTATTGTTTAACATCATTGGCGATGGTTGTTGATATAGAGGTGGATTATTAGCTGATAATGTTCGATTGAAATTTGTTCTCATTTGAATAGGATTTTCAGTATAACCAACATCGGTTGTCGATGGTATCTGCATGCGATGTGATCCGATTGGTCCAAGTGGCTTTTGTTGTTGTTTGGTAGACGAAGGCGATGATGAGGTCGATGAAGTCGTTGATGAACCAGTTTGACCATTTCGTTCGATTAATATTTTGTTCATTGATGGTGACACTGATTGTGGATGTCGGTTGGCACCTGGTGCACGACTACTCACACTCGATGGTCCACGATAACCGGGCGCAGCTTTAGGATCAGGCATTGACGCTAATGTTTCGTTCATAGTTATTGTAATTGGCTCATGATGCGGTGATTTCGTTGCAGCAACATTCATCTTCGTAACATTGGCAAAATTCATTTTCGTCGTTGATGATGAATTCGATTCATCAGTTGATTCTTTCGGCGGTTTTGTCAAAACATCAGCCAGTGATGTTGTGAGAATATTCGAAGCAAATGGATTATATCCTCCTGTCGTCGATGCAGCAACGAGTAGAGAAGTCGAAGAAGAAGGTGGAGGTGGTGGAGAAATCGAAGCAGATGATGATGATGTTGACGATGGTACTAATGGCATACGATAGCCTGGTTGAGATGGTATCAATGGTTTTGGATGATTGTTTGTGTCTATTGATGTTGATTGTTCGATTTTCTGATGAGAATTATTTGGATAATGTTTATTCGAATGTGAATAATGATACGAATTAGGTGGTTTTATATGATTTGATTGATGATTCCATCGATTTGAATTCACCCATGTTGCACCTGTTACTGTCAATGGTTGTGAAGTTTTTCCTATCGACGATGAATTCGTTGTTGTAGTATTTCTCTTCGATTGAATGTTCGACGAACGAGTATTATTCGTCGTCGGGAGATCTACTTGAAAATAATCGATTTTCGGTGTATTCTCATCGTCATGATTCGAAGTAACTGTATTTGATCGTGATTTCGATTTGGTTTCATTGATTGAAGGTAGAAGACTCATTAGATCTGTTTGTGAATTCTTTAGCATTGTCTGCACTAGTTGATGTGCATGTTTGATTGCATCAACCGTGCCTTTGATAACAATTGTTTTATCGCCAATAGCTCGTTTATTTTCGATTTCAATCGTGGCACCTGTTGCTTCTCGAAGAACATTCAAATTCGATCCATTTCGTCCGATAATTCTCGAATATTGTTCATGTGGTATGACGATTTTCTTTTGTTTACCAATAACTTCTTGCCAATCATCATCAACAACAACAATTGTATTTGTCTCTTGTTGTTTCGTTTTCAGAGCGAGATTTTCTTGACGTCGTTCGATTTTCCTCGTCATTGTATTCGTTTTCTTTTTATTATTATTATTATTATTTGATTGTTTCGATTGAAGAATCGAAGATTCAGGCGAAGGAGATTTCGGTTCGATTGGTTTATTATCTGTATTAACCATTTGCAAACGTAGATCATCATCAACGACGAGTGTTGTCGATTGAGAAGATGAAGAAGGAAGTTGTTGAGAAGATACAGGTTCTTCATTTTCATTATGTTCTTCTTCGTCGTCGTCTTCTTCATCTTCTTCGGTTTTCGTTCGTGATTCGTTGACAGTCGTTGATTTTTGTTTGCCTTTCTTTTTTGCTTTTCGTTTTTCACGTTTCTTTGCTGCAGCTACTTTTCGAGTTTCTTCACGAGATTTTTCTAAATCAATCTCTTTCAATAAACTGTTCGCAGCTTTATTAGCTTCAGCTGCTTGCCGTTCTTTGGCCGATATAATTAAATCCATACATATTTGACATTTTTTCAATAGATCTTTGTCCGTAATTGTTGTTATCAATCGTCGACAATCGGCATCCGATGGAAATTGTCGAACTTGTCGAACAAGATACTTCACAACTTTACTATGTCCTTTTCGAAAAGCTGCCATTAAACACGAAACTTTTCGTAGATCGCTCGTATCGGGATCAGCACCACGTGTAATCAATAATTGTACAACTTCTAAATGACCATTATTACATGCGAGCCAAAGTGGCGTCGCACCTTTCTTATTTCGAGCATCAATTGTTGCGTCATAGAGAAGTAATAATTCAACGAATTTATGATGACCTTTATCAGCAGCAATCGTCAAAGCTGAAAATAGGATCGATAAGTATGAAAATACGTGGTTTTTTGTTGTTTAGTACCTGTATCTTTCGATGTTGGCACGGGTGGTGCATTGACATCAGCACCTCGTTCTAATAGAACCCGGCCAACATCAACATAACCACCTGATGCTGATTCCATCAATGGCGTAAGACCTGTTTTAGCTCGATGTTCGATGTTTGCTTTTCGATCGACGAGTAACGAAACAACTTCAGCACGTCCTTGAAAACATGCTAATGTCAATGCAGTATTTCGATTGGTTTCGATTTGTGCATTGATATCCGAGTTCATGTCTAATAAAAGTTTGACAGCAGCTACATGTCCATTCATAGATGCGAGCATTAACGGCTAAATAAATAAATAGACTTTATTATTGCAAAGAAAGACTCGAATTTTAACATACAGTTATGCCTAATTTACTTCCCGTCCTAAAAAAGAGCAAAAAAAATTCATGAATGGAACAAAAAACTAAAGAATCAATACCTCGAATTAACTTCTGCGCCGTAATTTAACAGTAAACGAATGATATTTACATATCCACCAGACGCAGCAAGACTCAATGCTATGAAAAAAAAGTCAAAATCAAATATTTCACAAACGAAAAGACAACGAATTCTACCCGTATAATCCGATACATTTCGATGTTCTCGATTGGCTCCTTTTTTCAAAAGAACTTCAACAACATCTTGTCGTCCACCGCTACACGCCAGCGATAGAGCTGTATCTTTCGTTCGTTCAGATTGTGCTTCAATCATAGCATCATTTTCCAGCAAACGTCCAACGATATTTGCATGTCCAGCCGTTGCTAAACAATTCAATTTCAAAAAAAAAAATAACTGAGAAAACAAACAAACAAACCCGCTAAGATCAACGGAGTAAAACCTTTCTTATCACGATGTTCAATGTTAGCACCTCGATGTAAAAGTAAACAAACAAGTTCTTCATGTCCTCCAGCACATGCTAAAGTCAATGCTGTATCATGATTCGAATCGGTTTCACAATCGATATCAATACGATTTTGAAAACGTCGATGAGTATTCATCTGAGAGAGATTATTGACTAAAGAAGAACGAGAAGATTGTTGATCTTCATTGATTGTTTTCGTTTTTAAACAAGTCACTGTTGGTGTTGGTTCGTGATGAGTTAATTTATTTATTGATGATGTAAATGGTGGCAATGATTTTAATTGTTCACTGAATGATTGATTGGCAACTTTTTTTATTTTCTGTACGAGATCGGGATGATTGGTTTTAAGTTCAAGATTCGATGGATGATTAACTAATTCTCGTAGATGTTCGAGAGCTTTTTGTGTATCCGTATTAATACACATCGAGATTTTCGTTGCATTCGTTTGACAATCATCGTTGACTGTTGTTGTCGGTAAGAATTTGAAATTCTTCATTTGTGTTTCGATTTGTTCGATGCGACGATTACTTTTCAATGTTGTACGATGAAAAGATCGTTTTAATTTTGAATAATGTTGATGATACTGTAATGATGAAATATTCAATTTGTTCGATAGTGACGATGAATTCGATTGTGTCGAACAAGTCGAAAAGAAGTCGATGGTTTGAGGTGGATTGGGAAGAAATGATTGAGATGTTGATTCAGATACAGATGAAGATGATGATGTTGACGATGAAGAACTAGATGTTGATGAAGATGATGTTGTTCGTTTCTTCTTACCACTAAATGTATTCGAAGAATCTTTTTCAATTGATTGAATTTGAGAAAGAATTAAATCTAAAGAGATTCAATCGATGAGAAAAATACAAATGAGAAATAGATCATTTCAAACTTGATTGTAAAGGTTGTGATTTTTTATCGGTCGTTTCACAAATTGGTACGGTCTGTGTAACATTTTTCGGATATTCGAGTAGCAATTTTACTATTTCAGTATAACCACCTTTCACTGCTTCGATTAAACAATTCAAACGATCCTTTATAATAAAAAAAAGAAAACAAGGTAAATCAATTTCGATTTATTGGTTTTTTTCTACTTTAAGAAGATGATTTGGATCTGCACCATGTTGAAGTAATAAAGAAGCTATATCGAAATGTCCATTAGCACATGCTAACGACAGAACATTTGCATCATTACTATTTGTTGTTCGATTTATATCTGCTCCTTTAGATATTAAATATCGTACTGTACATAAATGACCAGCTCGTACAGCTTTCATTAATGCTGTTCGTCCTTCATTATCAGTTTGATCGATATGTGCACCGGAATGAAGTAAAACTTCGGCTACTTCAGTATGATCACCTTCGCATGCGTAACTCAATGCTAAATCAAAAAAAGAAAACTATCGAATTTAAAATCTTTTCCTTAACCGACCTGTCTCTCCAGCTGATGCTGTTCTATTCACATCAGCATGATTTTCAATAAGATATTGAACTAATTCTAAATGTCCTTCTTGTGCAGCTTCCATCAACGGTGTCGATTGTCCTAGATTGACATTAGCTTCATGTTGAATGAGAATTTTGGCGACATCAAGATATCCTCCTGCACACGCCAATGTTAATGCTGTTTCTTGTTGATCTTCAGTTGTATGATTAACATCAGCGCCTTTCGATACAAGTAGACTAACAAGTTCATCATGTCCTTCTCGACTAGCTTCCATCAACGGTGTATAACCTTCGTCATTAACTTCTTCTAGATTTGCACCACGTTCAATTAATAATTTGACTAATTCAATATGACCACCGCATGCACTCAATGTCAACGGACTTTCGTAACTATCCGGTGGCATATTAACATCAGCACCATGATCGAGAAGTAATCGAGCGACTTGAACATGTCCGTCCATGCAAGCTTCCATCAATGCTGAAAATTTGCAAGATTTTATCTATCGATTTCGAATCATCGGGCAATACCTGTATGCATTTCATCGGTTTTATGATGTTTACTATCTGTCGATTGTGTATTTACACCAGCGCCATGATTAAGTAGAACTTGTGCTACTTCCACATGACCACCACTGGCTGCTTCCATCTAAATCAACAAGAAAAAACTCGATCTTCCACAAAAGTTTCTCTCTTACAAGAGGTGTATGCCCATTTTCATTGGTTTCTTCTACTTTAGCACCATGTTCAAGTAGAAGTCGAACAATATCTGCATAACCCTATCGAAAAATCACGAAAAGATTTTATTTGGCACAATTCGAATAGAAAATATCTACTCCTCCAGCTGCATAATGCAATGCCGTATTTCCCGATGTAGATTGCATATTTACACTTGCATTTGATTTTAACAAAAGTTCAACAATTTCATAATGTCCTCCGGTGCATGCTTCCATTAATGGTGTACAATCTTGTTTTGTTCCTCGATCATCGATATCAATATTTGGTATTGTTGTGAGCAACAATCGAACAAGATCTAGATAACCATTTGAACAAGCTAGAGTAAGAACACTGTCACCATCTTCGTTGACATCGCTAATATGTTCTTTTCCATTGGTTGTTTTAAGAAATTTTTCAATTGTTTGAAGATCGTTATTTAAACAAGCACGAAGAAATAGTTCGGAATAATCTTTGGAAATGAATTTCGTTTTGGTTTCTTGTTGATTTGTTGTTGATGACATGGCATGAGCGATTTCATGTAAACCATTGAGATTGAGATTATTCGTTACACTACTTGTTAAGAGTTGAACAACTTGTTTATCACGCCAGAATTCATCTGGTATAGGTGAATTAGTGATTCCCGTTGCTTGAAGTAAAGCAGCAAGTTTTGTTTGAGTATCTCGATCGATTATATTCAAATCCATTGAATCATGATTATTTGATAATAATTGATTCGTTGAATTAGAATTCAATGGTTCATCATCATCATCATCATCTTCGTATTCATCACTTGTGTCAATCTAAAGAAAATAGTTTTTTTGTTGTTCTATGATTTCGTTTAGATCTTGAAGTTTGGAATTTACAATCTCATCATCGTCGTCATCAGTTAACATTCCGTGTTCGTGATAACGTGCTAAACCAACAGATGCAATTGAAATATCAGATAAATCTCTTGTATTCGTTTGATTCGAAGTATTTTTCAGACATAAAGAACCATGATTCATGCTAGAAAAAGATATTCACATGTGTGTGTGTGTTTTTCTGAACAAAACAAATATTCTTTTTCACGAGCAAAAAATAAATAAATAAATCGAACAACTCAGTGAGCAGTTAATCGAAGAAGGTCAGTCGTTTGGTTGGTTCATAACGGAACATTGGGATGGTATGAAAGATGAGATACATACATAAATAGAAAGGAGAAGGGCAGAGAAGAGAGAACGAGCAGAACACCACCATCAACATCAATCCTAACATGACGATGTGATATAATCTGGATGGCTGGTAAAACATACGCATACATCGATTGCAACCATTGACATATTCCTTGATCAATTAAAATAAATTGAAGAGATTTTTTTGAGTTTAAACATAGTTCAGTGAGATTTGTTTTTAATTGAATGATTTTAAACGAGAAATTTTCTCGAGTTTTTCATTGATTGACTTCGTTGTTTTTCTCTCAAACAGATGCCGCTCGTAGTCGTAGAATTCGATATTGAAAAGAGAGTTTATTATTAAAAGAGACAGATCAATCAATTGCACAATGAGAAAAGTTTGGCAAACAAAAAAAAATATGAACATTTCTTTCCATGAGAATCGACATTGAGTTTGACTATTGTCGTAATTTGTTTGATAGAGATGCGCCGATGATGAACCTTCTTGTCGAGGTAGACGAAGTAGTTCCTCTCCTAAAATAAATCAAATCAAATCGAGATTTCAAAGTTTTTTTTTTCCGTCGTACTTGTTCGTCGTCGAACGAGAATCGTCGATTGTTTATCCTGATATCGACATGTGAAATTAGCTGAACTAAAATTGTGCGATACTTTCTTATTCAAAAAAATCGTTAATCGTTGAGAATTGAGAGTGATTGTTTCGAGAAGAAATTGATAGTTAGCAGTAAATAAATCTTCATCGTTGATTAACCATTGAAGTTTAGCAAGATCAATTGATGATTGACATAGAAATGAACAAGTTATGGAAAATGTTCGATTAGATGGCGAAAGAAGGAGAGGTGATGAAGGAGTGACATATGGATTTGCTAGAAACAAAAATAGTGAAATTCATTTTTGAATGCAAATCAAAATTGTTCGATCGTACAATTGACAATGAGTTTAATGGTATGTTGACCATGATGTGTTGATTTACATCGATAATAGCCTTGATCATCGATTAAAATATTATTAATTAATAAACGAGATGTTGAGGGCGATGAAATAAGATTAAATCTTTCAATGGACGCATACTCAGGGAGAAGAATATCTCCAATGGAAATGAATGATAAACGATTCGTCGAAGAATTTGGACGAAACCATGAAATCTAATTCAAATGAGACACATTCACGATTAGTTCTTTCTTGGGAAATAAAAAAAAAAGAATTAGTTCAACGTACGATTTCATTGCTTTTTCTTATTGAATAAATTGGACATGTTAGTTCAACATTGGTACCACATGGCACATTCATAAATGTTGTCGAACAATGAACTAGTTTTAGGGTTTTTTTTTATTAATAAGAATAAGTCTCTATCAAATAATTAACTTACTAAGACATATCGAAAATGAAAATAAAAGATAAGTGATATGGATTGATTTAGATTGAATTCGAAACGACAAGTTGAACATGATTATCACGAACTGTCTGCAGCATTGCGTCTGAAAGTCAATGTAAAGATAAAAATCAAACAAAATGTATGATTAACTTTTTCAAATGAAAAAAGAGGGGAGAACACTGCAGACATCAATTGATGTGTTTTTTATATTCTCTCTTTACTTCTAATGATCAAACAATTAATTGACGTAGAGTGAGATGTGTTTATATGAAATTTGAGTTGATGTAGCTTTTGCCATATGTCAACAAGAGAAAAGAGAAAGAACAACTGTTCAGTCTGTTTCATAGACAAAAGAACAAAGAGTTAACTTTCGAGTTCCTACAAGCACTTGAATGGTTTATTACATAAAGAAAAAGAAAACGAGAGAATAGACGCAATAGCTCATGCAGACAATAGATTCTTGAATAAGTCAGACTGAACGAATGACTAGAGAAAGAAAGACAGAAAGACAGATAGAGAGAGAGAGAAATGGAATAAATTATTTCTTTCTTTTTTTTACTATTGAACTTCCAACAATGACAAACACTAAGAATCTTGAATTAGATCGATATAAATGATGATGAATGACACACGAGAATCACATCATTTTCATCATCGTCAATAAGGCTTAGCAATCAAACGAGATTTGCCTTTCGACTGATGTTGCACGTGCTCATCTCAAACTACACTAGCCAAAATTCCCTAACGGCACATATGATGCAACGTTAACATACATACATACATACATCAGTAAAACAAAAAGACACGAACAATCATCACTCATACAAATGGACTTTTGTTTCTTGTCTATATATTAGATGTATTCGATTTCTGTTCATCATATTCAATTTATCAAGAAAAAGGATTTCTATTGAAATCAATTAAGATGACAATTGATTTCATATTGCTTGTCACGGTAGATCTAAAAAATAAGTTATACTCACATAAAACAAAAAACGTCGTGAAAGATAAAAATCAAGTTAATCTTTGAAAGACTGTTCAATTGATGTTGATGATAAGAAACCAAAATGTCAAAGTTTTTTAAATGGATTGACTATGTGTATAGTAGCGTGCTAGCTTTAGCAATTCACCCGCCGGAAAAATCTTTGTAAATTCGAGTTGAGATGAGTTATGAACTAGAGTTGATGAGCATTCCTTCAATTCTCGATTAACTATCAAAAGAGACATACAACAAGCGAGAAAGAAAGACAGAGAGAGATTGAGGGAGAAGAGAGAAAAAGAGAAAGAGAAAGAAAACGAGAACAATGTCTCTCCTATTGTTCAAACTCTACAATTAAGGTAATTCACTCGTTGTTAACTTCACATTTTTTTTTAATTCGACAACCTCCAAACATGATCATGTTCACTTGAATGAACAAAAAGTCTTTTAATGAAAGAAAGGAAATCAAGACACTTCCGTTTCATATATTATTTCAAATATATCAAAAGAATGAAAGAAAAGAGAACACATACATATAAAAAAATCGATTGCCCAACAAGTTTCTTTTTTTTTAATGTTGTGTTCTGTTTGAGTCGAAAACTACGGGAATCAGTTTACTTTTTTCTTTCTTTCTTTCTTTCTGTTTTCTGTTACAATCAACAACATCACCTGAGAGACGCAAAGTGTGAGAGTTCTGTTTGTTCAATCGATCGCAGAAAGAAAATCGAATGACGTTACAATTGAATCAAAGAATTCTAAACGAACCACTTGCATCCAATGCTGAATGGGTTCACGAAAGTTCGGCACAAGTATGTGTGCTCATCATAAATCATTTTCTTTTTCTATTTTGAGATTGTATATGATTGATAATCTGATTCTCAATGGGAGGTGTCACTGATCATGACGATCGATGAGCTACTACCTAAACACAAACGCCTGCCCGCCTCTCGACTTCTAACATAATATTCAGGTCACGACATGATGCCTATTATCATAAGCTTACCTTTCTCTATGATGTAACTTATTACTATTACCCAGATGTATGTCTATGTCTATCCTTAGGCTTGACATGAATTGTGTGAGTGAGAGAGAGAAGAAAATTTGCTAATCATGATATGAGTTTTCTTTTTTAAAACGATTGAACAAGTGATCAAAAGATTTCTTATCAATACTCGGGCTGCTTTTTTCGTTTCATTGATCTAATGAAATTAGATACCGTTCACCTTTGTCTTCTTTCACATGACATGTCATGTATCAATCTCATGTAATTCTAGGTTGAAATTAAATTATATCATGGACATACGGGAGCGATTAATTCTTGTCAATTGATTGAAAATAAGAATTGGCTTATTACAGGATCGAATGACAATACAGCTCGTGTTTGGGATTTCAAAACAGGCAAACAAATACAATTGTATAAGCTCAATCATGATATGGCATCTGTACCATCAGTTCGAATCAATCACGATGCAACTCGGTAGGGATAATTCAATTGTATGAAAAATTAGCATTCTTTATCTTTGAATGTCTAGTTTATATTCATGTAGTTGGGATAAGACAGTTCGATGTTTTGACATTGAAACAGGCCAAGAAATAGTAATTTCATTTGCGAGAAAAAAAAATCAATTCTTTTCTTTTGTTTTAATAGTGGAAAGGTGTTCATGAACATATTGTAACTAATTGTCATATATCTCACGATGGAAAATCTTTATGTTCAAGTACAGATTTAGATAGTAGTTTAACAATATGGGATGCCAATAGTGGTGTTATTAATGCACATATTCCTCATGTTCATGAATCGACAATAACAAGTTGTCAATTTAACATGGCTGATGATCGAATAATCACAACGTCGACAGATAAAACAACGAAATTTTTCGATTTAGTTTCTCAACGTTCGACAATGACATTGAAGTATTGGAGAATTCAAAAAAAAAGACTCTAACTTAATCAACTAATTTCTCTTGTGTCTAATTGAATTTAGAGGTCACGAAGGAGCAGTCACCAGTTGTGCATTCAATAGTTTCGAACGTTTATATGCAACATCTTCATGGGATAAAACAGTACGTCTATATGATGCTACAACTGGCAGTTTTAGGTGAGCAAAAAGAAAAAGAAATTAGCTCTTGCCATTCATTGGAACACAGTGGGTGTTCAAATTAATGAGAAAGACGTTTCTTTCTTCATCGACTCCTCCTTCTTTTTCTTTTTCTGTTCATTATCCTGCTGAGCATGTCAACTGTTCAATTGATATGTATATTTATTCTTTTCTTTCGTAGACGTGAAGGTCCTTTAATGTTACCAAAATTACATGAAGGTTCAATCGCTGCATGTCATATGTCCGGTGATGCTACATTACTTGTCACCGGCGGTTATGATCTTCGTATTGTATTATGGGATTTAGAAAATATGACACATAAATTAGTTCTACGTGTACGATGAACATTCTTTGTCGTGGAATTTTTTAATCTGACTTTTCTTCGTAGGGACATCGAGATTGGATTAATGATGTGTGTTTGACAAGTGATAATAAATGGATTATATCGGTTTCGAATGTAAATTAATTCGAAAGAGAAATGTTCGTTTTTTTTGTTTTTATTCGAAATCAAATTTTAGGATTGTGATATTCGTTTATGGCATGTAGAAAATTGTGATAACATTAAACAAGTTGTCGAACAAAGTAAAACTTTAAAAAATGCGAAAATTGTCAGCGTATTTATTCGATAGATTCGTTTTTTTGAGATAAAAATTTGTTTTTTTTTTAAATATTTTCAAAGTGTTCGCGATGTGGCAAAAGTTTTTCATCGAATAAATTGAAACGTGACAAAAGCGATTTATCTTCAACAGTTCTTCTCTGTGTTTTCTGTCGTTTGGATGAAAAACAAAAAAATTCCAGCCATAATCGATTGTTAAACGAATACGATCGAGCAGCATTCAGTGAACAACTAAAACAACCATCATTAACTGACACTTCATTTCTACATCTTCAAAATCATTGAGAAAATCTGTGTTCTTCTCTTTTGACAGAAAAGGATATGCCATTGGTCTCAACCTGACAAGAAGGTTGCAAAGATTTATTTGTTTCTTTCGTTTATCCTTGTCTGTCTGTCTGTCTATCTATCTTTCTGGATTTCTTCAACCTTCGCATGATTTGTATATTGATCGATAACTAATGAGCAAAAACCTTGTTACAACCTTCAGAAATCAAGGAATACTTGTGTGTATTTTCTATTCGATATTATTTGGAAACAAATAAAAATCAGTTCGAATTCAAATTTCTATTTCGATCCGTTATTTCAAGGTCAAAACTAAAGAAAATATTCAAATCAGATACGACATATCTTTGCTTATCCTTGGTGAATATTTCTCCTATATTCTAATGGCATTGTGCGCATGTACAAGGTTTTTTTAGTCGTTCTTTGATACGTTAAAGTCATCGCACGCACATATATATATATATATATTTTTGTTCTCAATCTTCTTCGCATTTTTTTCCTTCTTATTCAAGGTCTAAATAATAACATGACATGAGAATAGTAATAACAACAACAACAACAACAACGTCGACCGCAACAATAACAATAATAACACTGGAGTTCTCTTTCTTTTTTCTTATTTGTTCGATTGAAAAAAAAATAAAGCCAAAACAAACCCGACGAGAATGAAAAAAACACACATGACGAGTGGAAAACACCATCGACAATAACAACGGATGTTTTTGAAGGTTTTGTCATCGAAACGCCTTCGTATAGGCAAAATGCAAAAATACGACTTCACCTTCACCGCAAAAGGAAGGAGAGAAGAAGAAGAAGAAGAAAAAAGAAAGCGCCGAGACATACAGTCAGTCAGAGAGATAGAGAACGGAAAATAATATTTTTTTTTAAATGCCACAACAAAAAAAGAAAAGCGTCTGTAAAGCAGACAACAACGTAGAGTATTTTGTTCGTCGCTATTGAGCTCGTTGTATATCAATCATCTGTTCTTTTTTGCGTGTGTATGTAACAGTTCATCAATTGAGTACTTCAAGGTTGTTTATTGGCTCGTGTTTTTAGAAGAGGTGTGTACTACGCACATTTTTATCTTTACTTCATCCGCATACAGGCATTCAAGGTCATAGAATCTTGTTTTTTTTCCTTGTATTTCTCTCCTTCATTTCCAGTCTCATTTTTATTCATGGGCATCGATCGAGCGAGAAACGAAGAACGTATAAAGAATCGTTATTCTATCCTTCTTATTTTGCTTTGAATAACTTCTCGCGTGTGTTTATGCTGTTTAAAGAAATCCGACAATTCTATGTAAATTATAGCAGTTATTAATCGATAAATTTCGATGTATCATTTCTTTTCTTTTTGTTTTTCTATAATTTTAGATGTCAAAATCTCAATGACAAGAATACATTGGTATTGAGTGAGAAAACATATTTGAATATATTCGTTCGATGAGTGAAAATGATGATCATGACAAGAATTGCTCGAGTAGTGACGACAATGATGATGATGATTACGAGCCAACATCAACGTTCATAATTGATAAATATTTTTCTGATAAACCGATTGAAACTAGTGATGATGATGATGATGATGATGGCGATGAAAGTGATATTGAAAATCAATATATATCAACAAAATATTTGATTCGATCGAATCGTTTATCGACTATTCTTCGGCAAACTAATAAACTTGTCGAAATTAAATTAAATATTCATCGAACTAATCCAACACGTCGTCTTTACATACCAACATCGATACTTGTCCAATATCAAACTGATATCACGCGTTGGTTACAAGCAAGTACATGTTTAATCGATGAAATTTCAACATCAATCTATCATCGACACTGTTGGTCACAATTGCTGTTAACTTATTTTATTGAACAACAATTTGTTAATTTA
>ERZ781398.2245-NODE-2245-length-16719-cov-4.495079_pt1 | contig 16719 bp, 19 predicted proteins | sample MGYA00433077_ERZ781398 | MGnify/ENA primary metagenome ERZ781398 (study PRJEB29847, sample SAMN06458254) | wastewater metagenome | isolation source: Wastewater bioreactor | place: South Africa: Cape Town | study: EMG produced TPA metagenomics assembly of the... | reverse complement strand
GTCATGTTTAATAGTTCATATGACTTGCGTTCAGCTGCACTGTCTTACAAAAAGAAATTAACTTAATAATTAATATGTCTAGCAAATCTACGGAGATACTGTCACAAAGCATCTGTGTTTAATTATTAATCATGTGCTTTTTGTTGATGCACGGCCTTCCTTTTAGAAATACAAATCACGGTGACATAATTAATCCTTTACTTGACTGATATAATTTGAAGATGTTCGACAAGATAAAATAAAACTAAAATCGTTCGTTGTTGTTGTTGTTGTTGTTGTTGTTATGACCAAAAATTAATTATATGATAATAATGTTAAAATTGATGTTTATTAATATATTTTAAACGAGCTGTTGACGTTTAAGATAATAATATCGTGTTGCTATTGCAATTTATATTAAAGAAAAAAAAAACTAGAAAGTAAAACAATCCTAAGAAACACACGAGAGATCTGAAGAATGCAGAAAAAATAGGAAAGTTTCTCCTTATTTTTTTCCTCTCACGGACTATTAGAATAGCAGAATAAGAAGAAGAACGGAATTCTGTTTAAACATGCATGTGCTCGTGCATCAGTATATTTAGTATTTATTTGGGATAAAAAAACGTACGAATGGCAGTAAAAGAAGAGAACAAAGAAAGAGAAAGCCGAAGTGACTATGACAATATAAATAAAAAGGCGGAAGTGATTTTGAGATAAAGTGAATTCCCACCGTTTGTTTTCGATGTCATTTCCTTTTCTCCTAGACTTCGCATCATCATCATCATCATCATCATAGGAAGAAGAATGACTGATTGATCGATCGAGTCGTCTGGCAAAGAACTAAACGAATATATCAAGCGAATGACAAAAAATAAGGAAAAAGAAAATCAAAATAGCAAGACAATTCCATTTTCTTTCTTATTTCTCGATTTATTGTTCGATCGTAGAGAATAGACGATTTCTTATTACTTAACGTCATCAGACAAGAAAATTCGAACATCGCCAACAAAGATAAATTCAATACGTACATTCGATTAGCAAGCTTGACATTCGATGTGTCTTTAGTTCGTCAAAAAGAAAAGTCTAGTCTATTATTGTGAATAGAAAAACAAAATCTATCAAAACGTATTCTTTCTCCTCTAAATCTTCTAAGCCTATGTTTGAAGGCTTTCTTATTGTTTTTTTTTAATTATGAGAAAAATAAATGAACGACTTAACAAACAAACAACATCAATTGTGATTACTGAGCATTTCTCGTCTGATTTAATATTTTTAACAAACAGGAAAACAGTCTGTCGTTATTTCACATATTTGAATAGAAGAAAAAAAACAATATTGATCGACTAACAGGAAAAACAAACGCTTCGATTTGAACTTATAGCTCGCTAAGTAAAAATAGTCTTATTTTTCGTCATCAAAAATAGAGAACAGAAGAAATAAATGCACATGCACAATGTCAATCGTAGTTATTCCGAATGAAATAAGAATTTTTAATTAGATTTTTGCTAATTATCTAATAGTACAACATCCATCTGTTGGAAAACAATAGAAACGTGTCAATTCAGTGATGTTAATCATTAGATTAACTTTTGTTTCGTTGATTACGTACATTTGTTATTGAAGTAAAAGAGTAAAATAAAACAACAAAGATTTTCTTTATTTTTACACTTGTCCTCTGATATGATTATCTAAACGCATTTTTTTCTCTGGTAATATCAATCTCGTTTTGTCTTTGAATTCTCTTGGGATATATCTGACGGCGACATCCCTTCTGCCTAATTTATTCTAATATCTAGAATAAACCAAATCGAAAATTTGTTCAATGGCTGTATGTTGTGTTCTTCGTTCATCATAACATTGTCTGACTTATTAAATGACATTTTCCCCTCGCTATTCTTGTTAATTTCGTTTAGATTTTCTCATCTTCTATTTATTGTAGAGAAAAATATATTGACTGACGAGGCTACTAAAACACTCTCATAATGTATAAATATACTGAGTAGAAGAGGAAAAAAAGAAGCAATCAAGTAAAAAAAAATAATGAAGACATACTTTGGAAAAACACAACACAATCGTCCTTTGCTTATGAAAGAAGCAAATAAGTGCCAAAGAAGATGTGTGTGCAGATGAATAAGGGGGTGGACATTAATACTCCAATTAGTAGTCCTTGCTTTGCCTATCTATAGCCTCGTGCATTAGCTATTTACTAAATAGTTTAGATTAGCATCTCTACTTAAACGAACTTATTCTGATTTGATTTCAAAAACAAAACAAAGAAGAAAGAGAGTGCTTAAGTTAATAAATAAGCAAATTAGCATGATAAGTAACCGAAGAAATCATTCTTACATAGACACAAAAACAAAACTGTTTGGTCGTATTTTTTTTTGATATCGAAGAAAATCTTTTATGATAATTCAATGTTGAGTTTTGTGTTTTTCCTCTCTTTAAACGAAGATCTAATGCATACAAATGAAGTTGGTTTTAGTTCAATTAAAGTCTACATTAATATATACGATAGAAAACTACTCACGATGGATTTGTTTTTATTATTGATGATAAGAAAATCTCGAGAAAAAATAATTGCTTATTCATATCAAACACAGACATTTCCAATTAAGCTATTTATTAACTCAAAACAAATCATATGCATCACGTAAGATTACATCTAGCTCGATGACAGAACGTAAACAGGCGATGGTAAAACTCAAAGACATACAAATACATGCAATTAGATCATATAATGTGTGTTCAAAAAAGAATGTCGTCATTGAAAAATGTAACTAAGGAAACGCCATTTTGATCTAATTAATCTATTATTCAAACTGTCTCAACTATCTTGACTACTTATGAAGTATTTCAATCTTCACATCATCGATCTGTCTCGAATGAATGGATGAACAAGTTCTTATTAAAATCTAACCATCCGTTTCTCGACTAGCGATGTAAAAAGAAAGAAAGAAAATTCCGTTGTGACATAGAAAAGTAAAATGGGAAAAAAAACCGGGAGAAAAACTGTTTTTTCTTTCGTAACGATGACAATTTCTATGCTTGAGGATAATTAGGAGATTTCTTTTCAAAGAGAAGAAGAAAAAATTATAAAACATAGAGTAGTGTCATATTAATACGCAATTCTTTTTCTTATCAAAAAAAAGAAAAAAAAACTAAATACTAAATTTGAATTGAGTTTTTTCTTTCTCGTAAGATTACACAGATGACGCAAAGAAACGGAACAATATCGGTTTTTGACACACTTCCTAGCCTCTATGTTATCGTCTGCAAAAAAATAGAACAAGTATCTATGTCTTTGACTTTTTTTTTGACACGACAAGTTATATTTTGATAGACATCAAGAAACGAATAACTGTCAGAACTAACTGATAAAATATAAACACTAGCGCATACAGGGAAAACGTTTTGGCTACAACCAGAAATTATCAAACATTGTCTGAGAAAAGAATAGAAGAAAATGTATTGATATGAATTATTCGAAAGATATCTACGTAGATATCTCAACATCTGGATACTTATTTTCTAATAAAATATGATGATAAATGTTAATAAGAAAAGAAAAGCAAAGAAACTAGAGCATTCGTTGTTGTTTCGAAGTATTTTCACCTGTACTCATTCGAGGGTGTTTCCTTGTCTGCTCAATAGAAATATCATTATGCCACACAATCGGTTTTTTTCTTTTACATTGTTTGACTGCAAATCTCAAGAGATTCGTTTGTTTTCTTCGATAGGAAACCTCTACGCATAGATAGAACACGAAAAAAAAACCAAAGAAATTGATATTACAAATATAAACAACACGGATGAAAATGATTTCCCTCAAGAACAAAACATATGTAAACTCGAATAATTGAAAAATCATTTGATATTGTGTGCTTGTTTGTCAAACGATATTGAATTTCATTGATTCAAAAAATAGTGCATGTTTACAAAAATTAGATTTAATTCAATTAGATTTTAGTAATCGGGTGAATTGGATTATCGAGTTTCTTGCTGGATCTATACGATTAACTAGAAGATAATTATCAATGCGTGATATTTTTCTAGTCTGTTTGATTAGGAGTATTATTAACCTTTTAATCCAATTCGTGCTAAGACCATTCATTAAATCTGATCTTTTTCTGAATATTGATAAGAGAAAAAGAAAACTCTCAACATTGACTATATTAATCATCTGCAAAAGCAATTAGACCTTAATAATTATATCTTTTCATATGGAAAAGATAATCCTTGATAGGACTGGTAATCAACATTTATTTAACTTATATACAAATAACAAATATGTAAGAAAAAAAATTCTGCCAGATTTTCTTGTCCTTTTTCCTTGACTTTGTATGAGAGATTAAATGATTGTTATCATTATTATTACTGCTGAGTTTCATCGAATATAGACGAATTTTTCGAACAGATTTTATACCATATCAAACGAAGACTGTCGATATAACCAACGGCTTTGCATCGTACATAGGCAAGATAATAATTTTTCGGTGCTTCTTCTCTCTTTGTACCATTCGATGAACCAAACAAAAGCGTTCGATTAGAATCTGTTTCAAATCCTATGCCAACTATAATATGAGTTGTTTGATCTCTACGCCATGAATTAGATATATTTCGATGATCTTCGTAAATAGTGGCTTTAATAATACGTTCGGTGGCATTTAATTTTACGGATTTCGAAGAGTTCCGTGAGTTCGAAGGGTTAATACCGCCGAATTCGTGGCCGGATTTATTAGTGCTATAAAAAAATAATAAACTGAGTAGTACAGATTTACCTAAATAGAACAGTATTTCTTAATTAAAAATAATATTGAATATATTGACCAACCATCGAAATCATCGGCTTCTATTGCATCTATACCTGTTATGGTATCATTGAATTTGAGAGAAGCTTTTTTAACATCATCGTGAACATAGTCACCACCGGATCCACCATATACTTTTCCTCTTTTTATAACTAGAATTTCTATAGAAAAAGAAATCTCGAAATTTACAATTGCCTGCTATGGAAACATTACGTCCATTATTGTCTATGGGAGAACTTGGTGTTTGTTTGAAAATTAGATGAATCAATGGAAAAGTTAAAATCAAAAGACTATTAATTGTAATTAATATCAAATGGTGTTTAGTTAAATTAACCCGTTGAAAATGTTCATTCATCTGAAACAAAAAAAAACATGTTGACAATTAGTCCAAAATAAGAATCTACTTTTCATAGAACGTTAGAACTTCTACGTATACAGGATGATGGTAATTTATTGAACGAACAAATTTTAAACCAAACAAAGTAGATACCTTGAAGATATTTCTTTGTTTTGCCTCGAACATAACCAAATAAATGTTGAGGAAATGCATTTTCCACTTTAATATTTTCAGAACATGAACCGAAATATTTAGGTGTATTATCGTCTAATGAAAAATCGAGACCAATTAATTGTTTTTCTTCAGTTCGATTCGTATAACAAAGTGAAATACGCTGAAACTTTTGTTGTTGAAGATCGAATGAAGATATATTCAATTGTGATAATTCTGCCATATTATTTAATTGATGTTGATGAGTTTTATTATTTGTGTAAATAAAATTTATTGAACATAACTGATTATGATATGTATATGCATCGATACGAATTAATTGATCAGCATAGGTTAATAATAGTTCTTGGGAATGATCGAACCATGTACCGTTAACGCCAACAGGGAAATTTCCAAATTCAGGATAATAAACTTCTATAAGAATTAGTTCTTTCGAATGAAATTGCTCAAATTGTTAATTGTTTACCGTGAATATTTGTATAGTTCGATGTTTGCTTTGTTGATTTATTGAATATTATAAAATAGATATAAACGATCATACTAACAATTAGAAATACAAATATAATGTGCAAAAGCCAAAGTAATCGAGCTTCAATTTTCGAATTATCTATATTATCAAGTATTTCATTTGTTTGTTTGTTTGATGTTGTTAATGGTTGTTCAATTTTATCTACTAAATATATGAAAATTAGCTGATTTTTTTTAAAGTAAAATAATAAATATTTACAAGATAATAAATGATTATCACTAATTGTTCGATATTTATCCATTTCGATATTGTCATCGAGTAATTCTTGTTTTGAAGACGATGATGATTTGTTAGGTATTTCAAATTCTTTTAATCGTTTAACAGCATCATAACATTTCAATTCCGTAAATGTTCGAATTAAAAAATCCAGATAATCTTGGCTGATAATATCTCGATCAAAAAGTGACTCTAATAACGTTAATGTTCCTGCACATGTTACATTTTCACGTTGTGCTCGAGGGGTAAGATCTCCGATAAGAAAATGTAAACGATGTCGATCTTCATTTGATAAACGTTCCTCAATTTGTATTAATACAGCTCGAAGATCATATTGACGATTCATTGTTATTTGTATAAAGAATATAGACAAACAACATTTATTAATGACGTGTAGAAATTCTGATTGAAGGAGGTTTTTTTTATCCTTTTCGTATAGAAATCAATATGCATACAAACACATCTTATCTTTAGTAAAGCTTTTTGTTTATTGAAAATTAACAATAAAGATTAGTTTATAATACAATCGAACGTCTTTTTTCTTCGATTTTATACCAAAAAACTTGAAGAGAATCAATATAACCACCAGCAAGACCAGTTATATGTCCGACACAATAACCAGGATATTGTTCTGTATGACTTGTCTCACTATGTGTACCAATAGAATAATTTTTATTCATATTTGTTTGAAATGTAATTCCAACGATTAACTCAGTTTTATGATCTATCTTTGAAGCATAGTCATTATCGATTAATCGTCTATCTTTATATAAAATCACTTTAATAATACATTCATTTTTGTCTAATATTATCTCGTTATTATCAGAAGATAATTTTGCTTGATTGACTTTACCATATTTTTTGCCTAATTTACCATTCGAATATTTCCATTGTAATGAAAGTATCAGCTCATCATCTTGCCAATAGATTCTTTGTTTCAATGAAAAATTCATTTCTATCAAACTCACTGTTGTGATCACTTGAAGTTTGATAAAATAAACCAGTTATCACATCATTGAAAGTTAATTTTGCTTCTTTATCTTCATCTTCGGTCACAACATCACCACCATCTCCGCCGAATTTAATACCAGCTCTGACTAAAATGATTTTGTCTAGTAGAGAGAAAAGAATACTCATTCATGAATTCTATCGAAATGCCAATTTATGTTTTTACTTTGCATTTGATTTATTTTAGTGGAAAAATATATCGGAGTAAAGATAAAAACAAATATTAAAATAAAAGATAAAAGAATATTTAGAATAACCATAATCTTTTCTTCGTTTGTTAAATATAATCGATCGAATCTATTGATTATCTTTTGTAAATTCATCATCTAGAAAATCATTTTACAATATGAATTTATTAAATACATATTTTTCTTCTATATTTCTTTGAATGGTAAACAATTAATTACGTGAATCTTTGTTGAACATTTACGATACCAGACAAATCGAAATTTTTCAATAGAATTTAAATTTGTTAATTTAGTAGATACAAAGCCAAGATTGTATTTCGCAGGTGCTATACTCGAATACATCAGTTTATCATATTGACCAATAATATATGAATTCTCGCCAAGAGTAATATTTAAGCCAACGATCTGACTGCTATCAGTCGTATTTCTGTAATATTGATGAATTTTATACGGTTTATCATTTGTAAAATTAATTGATAAGAATTGATTGAACGCATTATTGATTGAGTATGCTAACTGATGTGTGAATTGTTTAGTTGATGAATAAATAAATGTAACTGAAATTGATCTATTCCAGTGATTTGGATAAGCCTCAATTGATGATAGATGATCTGTGTATGTTAAAGAAAGATTTGTCGAATGATGAAACCAAGTTTCATTTTGTTGAGGAGGAGAATCTTCTGAAGATATCAATGCATAAATTAAAATGCAGATTTATTCTATGTAAACATTCAAGTTTTTTTTTGTCGAAATACTACTAACCGTCATTAGTATTATATGAAAAGTGATAATAAATATAGAATATAGATATACAAGCAATCGAGAGAAGAATTTGAATAATAAATAATAAAATTAATTTAAAAAACAATGTTTGAAAACAATTCTTTCGTATTTGTTTTTGATTAATAATTGTTGCTGATTTAATTATAAGGGTTGGCGTTCTATTTCGACTGATTTCACTTCTGTCTACTGATAACATAGGCTTAGATTTACCTGTAGTGTCGCTTGGATGTACAGCTTTTCCATCATGTTCTATATTGTCACTACAAATATCAGCGAATTTATATTGAACTGTTGTTACAGAACGTTGAGAATTTTGATATTCTAAAATAATAATAATAATAAGAAGAAGAAGAAGAAGAAGAAAAAGAAGGCAAACCTTGAAGACGATCAGCTGCTTTGTAGCATTGAATTTTTTCGAATGCATCAATTAAATATTGACAATCATCAAGGCTGATTTTTGCACGTTCAAAAAGTGATTCCATTGCTGTTAATGTGCCAAGAAATGTTGTATTATCACGCTGTATTCGTGGTATCGTATCACCGAGAACAAATAAGAAACTGCATCGTGCATCGTATGAAAGTTCATTGAGAATACGTAATAGCAATGCACGAAATTCAATTTGTTGATCCATTTTAAAACAATATTTCGTTGTTGGGAAGAAATTGAAATCAAAAGGGAAAATTATTCTTCGTCGATTGTATTTATAGTTTATTTTTCATTGTAATAGATATGAATGAATCGTAATACTTGGAGGAAATATGATAGCACATGATTTTTCCTACCAATTGTCTCTATTTCTTATCAAGATAAACAAATGAAATCGAGACTTATAGTAATAGTTTTCTATGGATTATCATTGGAGATCTCGAGAATGTTTCTTCTCTTATTTAAACTGGAAAAGAAAATGTTTTATTTATATAACAAAAAAATCTGATGATGACGCTTCAATACTGATATGTTGGTAGGGCAGCAGAATCAGTGGATTGAATTTTTCTATACCAAATAAATTGTAATCCATCTATATAACCATGTGCTCGACCCGTTGCATAACCAATCGTAAAATCTGTTATAACTTCATCTGTTTTTGTTCCATTGGATGATCCCAACACACCACTATCTCTACCGTTAGTCGTATAGAAACGTATGCCAACTGCTAGGTAACTTCCATTTGGTGCAAATGGATTTTCAATTAAACGTATGCCTGTGTAAATGGATACGCCATTGATGCTCTCGTCTGGATTTAATTTGAACGATGTCGTAGTCGATAAATCTCGTTTAGCCTGTTGACCATGTTTCTTTGATTTACCATTCGAATAATAAAATGTCAACGAATTAACAGTACTTGATGAATAACTAATAATCACCTGTTCGATCCGATCATAGAACGATAATTCGCAATCGACAGCATCATTAAATTCTTCACCACCATCTATATTACCATAAAATGCACCTATTTTAATAATGAGTGCTTCTATAAATAGTATGTAAAAGAAACGAAAATATTTTTCTTCTTATTATTATTATTGACTGTTTACCTGATTTGGTATGCTTAACCTTAGAAAAGACAATGATAAGTATAATGAAGACTATAATTCCAATGAAATTCAAAATGAAAAATATTATTTGGCACATTGTCAATTGAGAATGAAAGAATTGTTTGAGTTTTGATTTATCGATTTGTAGAGTTTCATTGTTAGATTGATTTGGTGTTTTCATGAGATAGATTTCGTCTCCTTTCAGATTTTGTACTTTAGGTGTGATGTTTGTGCCATGACTGGATGTTGAATCACGTTGTTCGGAATGATTCGAAGAGATAATATTAATATGAGAATTGATCTCTAAAACGGCTTCATATATTTCGATTTTCATAATCTTGTAAACATACGATTTTTCGGACTGATTTTATCGGTTTCAATATCGTCTAATAAATCCGAAACATTCGTCGAAACTGTGTTACTTCGGTTTTCTCGTCGCATTTGAGCTAATTGATGTTCTAATTGAAAATGCAATTCAAATTTTCAATTTCCTTTTAAAATCGCAATTCAAACCTTTCAATCGTTTGACAGCTTCGTAACAATGAATTTCTTGAAAAGCTTGAATCAAATAATCAAAATCCTGCTCACTGATTTTTGCACGATCGAATAATGATTCCAATAAGCTCAATGTACCGCCTAATGTTGGATCATCTCGTAGATGTCTTGGTATTGTATCACCGACGATAAAATGAAGACGTCGACGATCATTATCTGATAGACAATCCTGTAATTTGACTAAGAGAGCTCGAAAATCAAATTGTTGATCCATTAGAACCACGCAGAACGTATCTCCTATTGTTTTCTATACAGTAACAGAAAATGTGAAAATGGCAATATAATAAACATCAATATTTGATGTGTGTGTGTGTCCTTTTCTTTCGTAAATATACTAACCGAACGGGGGAGAAAAAATATGGTCATGGATGAGAAATTTTTCAATGCCTTTACAAAAAAGAACAGAACGGCAAAATGTATTAAAAATGATTTAATGAGTAATTGATTTTTTTTCTTTTGCGAATATTCTATTTGACAGTACGTCAAACGTGGGATTGTTATCTATTAGGAAATTAGGTTCTTATTTTATCGGACACTACCCTATCAACCTACAAAAATCATACTGAAACGTATATTACATAAAAAGAAAAGTAATATCAAGCACTCCCAATCATCGAATCTATACTCTGTGCATAGGTTTTCGTCCAAACGAATTGCAAAGCATCGATAAATGCATATGATCGTCCTCGAACATATGTTAATTTATAATCTGGATAGGTTTCAGTATACATTGTACCATTTGTTGAACCAAATATCTCACTTTGTCGGCCACGATTTGTAAAAAATTGTATTCCAACAATAATATTTGTTCCATTGGGTTTATACGTATTGATTATATCTCGTATACCTTGATAAATCGTGACACCATTGATACTTTCTACACTCAATAAACTGAATATCGATGAATTTAATGGTGGTCGTAGAATATCACCATAACCATGTTTCGATATTGCTTCATTTGAATAGATAAATGATAAACTCGCTATAGTATCATATGACCATGTGATATTGATACCAACTAACTGATCGTTTAATGTTAATGAACACGAAAGCGCATCATCGAACACATCACCTCCGATGGAGTCACCATAGAAAGTACCTTCTTTGATTAATAAAATATCTAGATAAAAATAAATCGAAACTATATCTTGATTTAGTAACTTGAATTACTTTCTGTATGTATGGATTTTGAACAGGATTGTTTTTTTAGAACGACGGTTGTTACAACAACACTTAATATAGCGAGAATATTTAGAATTAAAAGTATTAGTTGACATGTTGTTAATCGTGATCGAAGTGTTTGTTTGATAAATGTTAAAGTAATATTCACAGTTTTTTTCGTAGTTTTTATTGTTACAGATGCATTCTCGGATGAATTATCGATTTCTTGTTCTTCTTCAATTCTTGGTAAAGTTTTTGAAAGATCTAGAGAAATAAAATCAACAAAACAGTCTATTTTTCATCTTCTCGATGACAAAAAAAATAAATACTATTCATAATTATTCCATCTGTTTCATTGTCTTGAATCAAATCTGAAGCGATCGTTTCTCGTCGATTGAAAGTTTGTTTCTTACATTTTTGATATTCTAGTAAGGACACAAAAATAACTCACATGAGTCATCAAAACAAAACAAAAATACACGAATGCACTCTACCTTGCAATCGTTTGACACCGTCCCAGCAATGTATTTCTTGAAAAATTTGAATCAAATAATCAAAATCTTGTTCACTGATTTTAGCTCGATCGAATAACGATTCTAATAGACTGAGTGTGCCGCCTAGTGTTGGATCGTCTCGAAGATGCCTTGGAATTGTATTACCGACGATGAAATGAAGACGTCGACGATCATTTTCCGACAGACCATCTTGTAATTTAACAAGGAAAGCTCGAAAGTCAAATTGTTCATCCATAGAAATAGAAAAACCGATTAATTTAGATTACTAAGTTGAAAATCAAATGACATGTATTTGTACGAAAAAAATGTTTCTTTTTTTTGTAGTCACACATCATTGGGCAGAATACTAATTCGAATGAATGATAAACATCGTGGGTATGCCAATAAGAAGAAAAATATGTAAGGATTGAATAGATTTATTTAGTTTTTGATGAAATGTTGGTTTTTTCATCTTGATGAATAGGTACAATGAAAAATGTTAGAAAAAACGACAAAATGATAAGTCCTTGAATGAATAAACTGGTTTGAAGATAGAAAAGTGATTGAATGAAATTAATTTGAGGTAAAATTAACATGAGAATCAAACGAATGCGTTCGAAATGTAGAGCGTATCTTCTAGAAAAGACAAAAGAAAACAAAGATAAGAGAAAGACAAACAACGAGATTACTTCTGGTCATAAATTGCGCCGAATACTGTCAGAGTAAATAATAAAGTAATTGAATAAAAAAGCAATGATAAACTCGAGAAATTCTATAATGAAGAATAAAATACTATCATATTTTTCAAAGAACTTTTAAAAACATACTTTAGCATCTCGTAGAACAGTACTGAATTGTAATAGGACGTACAAGAAATGTAGAAATGTATAAAGTGATAATTGAGTCGAAACATTGGGATGATAGAGTTCAATTGGATAGGTTATTGGTGGAAAATCATCACTACCTAATCGAGGTAGGCCAGGTGCCCATCCGGGCCCTTTCCAGAGAACAGCTAATTTATTTTGCCAACCTTCAACTTTGAAAAATTGTTCAATCATATATTTCAAATGGCAAAACTACACAATAGTAATAACATATTAATTTGAAATTTTATTCGTTTATTTTCATCTACTTGACTATCGAGTGGATCAAATGTATTAATCGGATGAATAAGACCGTAGGCAATCGGTTCATTTTCTCGTTCAGCAGCGAATGTGCCAAATAATCGATCCCAAATAATCAAAACACCGGCATAATTCTTATCAATACAGTATGGATTTCGTCCATGATGAACACGATGATGACTCGGCGTGTTGAGAATATATTCGAGTGGACCAAGATTTGATACAACTTCAGTATGAATCCAAAATTGATATAAAAGATTCATTTGTGAATGTATAAGAAAGATTTGTGGTGGAACAAAAAGTGCTAATGGTAAATAGAACATCCAAGAGCAATACGATTGTAGAACACCTTGTCGGAGTGCAGTCGATAGATTGTAATTTTCGGCTGAATGATGAGTTTGATGCGATGCCCAAAATAGATTAATTTCTGAAAACGAATAAATTCAATGAATTTGAATTGCAAAAAATCGAGGTCATACCATGAGCCATTCGATGAAACCAATAATAACCAAGATCCATGCCAAGAAAAGCGATCCAATATGTCAATTGTGAATTCCATGGTAATCGTGGAAATATATCGATGTTATTATAAACCCAAATATATGCCGTGAGTTCAATAGATCGAACAAAAAGTCTAAAAAACAACAAACCAAAGTAATTCGTCAAATAGAAATGTGAATAATTTCAGCTCGTTTCGTACCGTGGTATACGTGATACAATACCAGCAGTTAATGAACTAAATGTATCATTAAAACGTGGCAATATTTTTCCTTGATGCCATGCAACGAGAAATTCCAAAAGTTGTAAGACCAGAAATAGTTGAATAGCCTAAACGAATTTTTAGATTGAAATTATTTGTTTTTGTCTTTTTTTCTACAATGACAATGTAATTTACTCTAACGACATAATCGGGAACGTCTTCTAATCGTTCATAATACGTTTCCGATGGTGTTAGTAAATAGAACATAACACGAAACGTTGTGAATACGGATCCCATTGTTGTTCAGATAAAAAAAAAAGAACTGACCTGAAATGCAAATAAGATCATCGAAAAGGCGAATATTTATGTGTCACCTGTAGTTCTCTTTTTTTTCTGGTCACGTTACATTGTTTTCGTTTTATCAACTCAACTATTACTCAAATACAAAGTCTTTAGAAAGAACGACAATCACGTCAACTCTTGATAAACAAATATCCTGTTACCTTGAAAAAAAAAATTTTTTTTTTTGATAATTTTCGTACAGATTTAATCTTTATAGACATAAGAATAACAACAACAACAAAAAATATATATAATACTACTAATGAATCAAAGTTGAAGTAAAAATAGAAATTCTGTTACAAAATAAAAGAAAAATGAAAACTACTAGTAGATTTGTTGTTTTTTTTTCTATCGAAGTCGTCTCGATGGCATTGATGCTGGTCCATAGAGTTTTTCGGCTCGTCGAAGAAATGCTGAGACCATTTGACGAACAACTTCATCGAAAAACATATGAGCTAATTTAGCATGTAACATCGAACGAAATTCGAATGAAACCTAAATATTTCAAATAATTAACTTTTCTTTTTTGTCAACATTAATATGTATTACATACATAAAAGTCAAGAACACAAGATCGTGGTTCTTTATCTATACTAGGTAGAAATTTCCATTCGGTTATCAAATGATCGAATAAACGACCATCCGTACAAACAGACTGAATTCAACATACGAAAATATAAATCAAAATTTTAGATATGAAATGAAGAAATTACTTTGACTAATGTTGGTTTTTGATAAGTAACTAGAGCTGTATATTGTTCTTTGACAAGTTGAAAACCGATTTCTAATTGAGCTTTAAATGAACCGGGATATGTAGGTTTCACTATATCCGATCGAATACACCACGGTACGAATTCTCGATATTTTGCAACATCGACAACAACATCGTACATTTCCACAGCACTATAACTAATACAGCAGATAGATAAAACAAAGAAAAAATTAGTTTTCAATTCGAATCTCTATGAATGTTTGTACCCGAGTAGTCGTTGTTCTTTATATTGTTGAGTTTTATTTTGTAAGCCGAATGGAAATGTTGGCTTCGGTGGATTTATTCCGAATATAGTTCGATGGCTTTGAACTAGAATTGATAGAGGTGAACGTTGACGAAAAATAGTATGCCATCCCATTGAAGCATATACAGATTTATATTATTCGAAACGAATTGACTATTGATGAAAACTTGTACTAGTCTAGTAGTGATGGTGTGGTTATAAACAATAATTTGCAAACCACCAATGATTTTTCTTCGATAGATTTCGCAATAGAACGATTGCACACATGTGTCAGTCAATTATGAAGTGGAGCCTTGTTTTCTTTTTAGATAGGAGTGAAATCTTAGTAATTACGACTGACATATCCATTGTATATATTCACATACAGACATTCATCACAATTGAAATTGAGATGAAGCACATCACCAACTCATTCAGTGATTTCCACTTAACAAATTCAGTCAGAGTTATTGAATATGTACGTGTGTATGCACATACTCATAGAATATGATTTATATCAACTAATATAAGTACCAAAAATGAATTGTTACGACCATAGAATATGTATATGAAGAAAAAGAAAAAAAAAGTCCGGTGCTTATTACAATGTTTGATAGTTGAATGTTCTTGCGATTTTAATATATGCATTAGATAATATTAAAAGAGTACTTTTATTTTCTTTTCTAAAGTAACAAAAAAAATGTACACTAACTCAATGGAATTATTTGTTTCTTGACAAGGTTGAACGTTCAATAAAAAAAATGTTCTCGACTGGCTTCATTATTGCAACTTTCTCTCTCTCAATAACTGTTCTTTACACATTACTCTCGTCACACCAAACATATGCATGTGCATTACTTTCACTTTTTTTTTCTTTAAATTTCTTTCTCTTCATTCTCGTCGATACATTATTTAAAAATGTAAACATGACATATTGTTTTATAAGTCTCTCATTGAAGTAAAGTCATTAAATTCAATGTCTTTCATATTGATTGTTTGAATATCTTTTTCTTTTGTGTCGATTTATTTTCTTCTTAGAACTTTCTCTCTCTCTCTCGTTCGCTTTTTTTTCAATTTTCTCTCTCTCTCTCATTCGAAGAATTCAATTGTATACGATTCTTGTTTTCTTTTTCGTTTTCACTTGAGAACATTCATTCATACTGTTGGAATAACAGAAAGCCTACATGTGGATATGAACAATCTTCTTTCGTTTTCTTTTTTCTCATCGTATCTAGATTAACATTAGTTCCAATGACTAATTCATGTCAACCAATTCTAATTAATAATCTCTACGGTTTATTAAAAATTAATACAACAGATTACAATCCATTATGTTCAAACATAAGACAATGGTATTTCTATTCGAATTATGGTTATACATTATTACTACGTTTGATTAATTTAACTTCTTTAATTACGAATTCTTGTCTATTAAAAATTTATTCGATTAAAAATAACGATAAATTTCTGGTTTATGATCTTGAAAGTCAAACGAAAGTAAATAATGAATTTCAATTGAATTTCAATGAATCGAACTCAGGAATTTTGATCGAATTAATATTCAATGAAAATAAAACGAATTCTTTATCAGCAAATTTTTTCATCGATTATGTTTTTCGAGGTAAAAATTTTCGAAAAACTGAATACATCTCGATTTCTTTCATTTCATTTATATTAGACATTTCTCGATCTCGTTTCGGTCGACAAATTCTTCAAGATAATTCATCATCATCATCATTTAATTCCTCTCAACCGGCATTCATTGCTCTTCTATGTATAATCGCTGTTCT
>ERZ781398.2238-NODE-2238-length-16748-cov-4.190199_pt1 | contig 16748 bp, 17 predicted proteins | sample MGYA00433077_ERZ781398 | MGnify/ENA primary metagenome ERZ781398 (study PRJEB29847, sample SAMN06458254) | wastewater metagenome | isolation source: Wastewater bioreactor | place: South Africa: Cape Town | study: EMG produced TPA metagenomics assembly of the... | reverse complement strand
CAATTATCCGACGGACAAACAGGTCCTGATAATCGTGAAGATGCTCGAGGTGATCAATGGGTTGGCTGGCGAAAATCTCGTTCAATTAAACATGATTATCCTATCACACTTTTATTTAATTTTGATACATTAAGAAATTTTTCTCGTATGACTATTCATGCTAATAATTACTATCCAAAGAATATCTATGCATTTCGTACTGTAACTATTGAATTTCTTAATAATGATAATCTGAATTCAACAATCATAACACATCATCAACCACATGATGATCAATTCGAAATGGCTCGTGCGATAATGATCAATTTAAAAAATCATATTGCTTCACAATTAAAAATTCGTTTATATTTCGATGGTAATTGGATATTGATTAGTGAAATTACATTCGATTCATTTATTGTTCCAACAATAACATCGTCTTTACCTTCATCGACATCATCATCACCATCAATTCGAAAATCGACATATCATTTTTGGATCTATGTCATTGTTTGTTTTTCAACTATGGCCATTATTCTTATGTTTGGCGCCATCCTTCTACTCATTCGTCGTACGATAAATGACCAAAAGAAACTCCGCAAACATTATTTTACGCCCATACATAATCATACGAATTCATCGGCATCGACAACGTCGAGTGATATCGATTTCACTTCGACTCCACATCGTTATGCAACAATTGGACCGGCACATCCATATTTACTTTGCACGAATAATACTATCAAATCAACATCGACATTAGCACAACCACATTATGCTAAATTAATGCCAACAATGACTCTTCTACGAACACCATCGATTATTCAACAAAATCATATTGAAAGTATTTGTGGAAATAGTGCGATGAGCACACAACGATTGTTTACATTCGATATGAATCAAAATCAATTTATACCTATGCATCAAATTACGATTAAGAAAAAATTCGAACTTAAAAAACAAATTGTTCAAGGAGGAGAAGTAAGAAGACATAGATTTGAACTAAACCGGTCAAATTCATTTATTTGCTTTTCGTTTTCAAGATTTGTCAAGGTGAATTACAAGTCAATCATTCGATTGTTCCAATCACTATTCGACGTCTGCAACCAAATGCATCGATTCAATCGAAGTACGCATTTACAAAATTCTTTACAAACAAATTTTATCGTTTTTTTTTCTTCTTCTATAGAATTTCATTTTTCAACGAAATCAGTCTGTTAACTTCTCTCTGCCATCCAAATCTTCTTCACGCTTATGGTTTCTGTTCTGAACCAACCATGTCTCTTCTCACTGAATCATTAGATTTAACTAGTATTGATCTCTATCAATATCTTCATCATTACAAACAAGAACAACAAATGAACGATAGTCTCTATGCAACAGCTATCTTTTTCGGTTCACAAATTGTCTCCGCATTAGCCTATCTCGAATCATGTCATATCTATCATCGTGATCTAGCCGCACGAAATTGTCTTGTTACACTTGATTTAACAATTAAATTACAAGATTTAGCTATGTGTAATGAAATCTATACAGATGATTATGTTACTGTAAATATTACAAATGATTTGCAAACACGTCGACCGATTCGATGGTGTGCTTGGGAAACAATTTGTTTGGTAAATATAAATATTTTCATTTAGTAGTTTTTTTTTCTATTTCAATTCTTTTTTTGTCTTTAGAATAAATTCTCATCGAAATCCGATGTATTTTCATTTGGCGTTCTTCTTTGGGAAATATTGACGATGGCCGAACGACCACATAGTTTATTAAATGATGATGAAGTTCTTTGTAATTTACGTAGTTCTCATCATGATCTAGTTATTCCATCATATGGATTAGATTTAAATGATTTAATCAAATCATGTTGGATGAAGAACGATTTTGAACGACCTTCATTCGAACAAATTGAACATTTTTTTCTTCAAAAAACAACAACAACAACAACAATAACGAATAATTAATTTTGTCCGATTCTATTTATTTGTATTCATAAAACTAAGATTGATCCGGTTGTTTCTCTTCGTTTATTTGTTCTTTTGTGTGTGATTTCAGAAGGAAAATAAATAAATAAAGCGCAAAAAAAAATTGATTTTTTTTGTTTTGATCAAAACTCTCAATCAGCTACAAAGAAAAATGTTTCCTTTTGATCGTTTTGGTCTCGTACATTTCATTCGCATTCTTCTCGAATTCTTGCTGCTCGCATGTTCATACATATTCGGTTCATGTCGAAACGGTATCATCTTTGGTTTTAATGATTCATCATCGATCTATTTTTCATTTCTATTGATTCTTATTACGTCAATTGATGTTTATTATTTAGTTCTTTCGATTGTTTCAAAAGAAACACCGGAAAAAGCCGTCGTTTTTCATATTATTCTCTATAGTTTAATGAGTTTTCTCACGTTAATTTCATGTGTTTGCTCAATTGTTGGTCTCGTTTTCTGTGTACAACATCGTTCGAGATATTTATGTTCGAATCAATCATGTTTTATTTATTTAATTGCAATTATTCTTACATTTCTATTGACAATTCTTTTCACTATATCAACGAAATTACTTTGTTGTTTTCGAAATAGTAATTCGAATTGAGTTATAGATATTTTTTTTTATTGAAAACAAGAAAAAAAACAAATGTTCTATTTGAGATTATTATTCGAACAATGAAAGTAGGAATGTTGAAGAGCTTGTTGAGCTGTGAAACGTTGTTCAGGTTGATAACATAAACAATGTTTTAAAAGATCATCGATTTGTTCATTAATCGACGAAAGATATTGACTAAATGAATTCAATTGTGGCCATTGAGGAAAATCTATTTTATAATTCGGTAAAAGTGATACACCTGGCCAAAGTTTATCATTGGGTGTACCTAATATTTGAAATATACAGAATAATTGTGATATTTCACAATCACCTTTGAACAACGGTGATGTATGCAACATTTCAGCAAATATACAACCTGCACTCCCTAAAAATAAATTCAACCAGGTGTTAAAAAATAAACTAGAAGCATTTTTATTCTACAAATATCAATTGCACTTGAATAAATATCTATGCCTAGTAATATTTCCGGTGAACGATACCATAATGTGACAATTTCTTTTGAGTAAGCACGCTTTGGTATTGTTGCATCACGTGCAAGACCAAAATCAGCTATTTTTAATGTACCTTTGGTGTCTAAGAGAAGATTTTGTGGTCTAAAACATATCGAATCAATCAACATGTAATTACTCAAGGGAAATCAATGGAAAACAAAAAAACTAAGACTTTACTTGAGATCACGATGAAATACTAGAATCAAAAGAATGATGAATTAAGAAAAATAATTTGTAATATGAACAAACTTTGATTTCTATGACAAAATTCGAGACCATTTAATAATTGATAAAAATAGATTTTGATTTGTATATCGGGCAATGGTCGAGAATTTTTAAGCATATATTGATATAAATCTGTGTTCATATATTCGAATATTAAATAAATTTCTTGATCACGTCGAATAATATCATATAAATGAACAATATTCGGATGTTTTAAATCTAATAAAAGATTAATTTCACGGATAACAACACAGAGTAGTCCGTAACGTTCATTATCGAGTAGCATACATTTAATAGCTACTTCACGTTGATGTTGATAATCAACAGCTTTATAAACTTTCGCATAAGTACCTGAACCGATTTCATCGAGAAGTTTGAATTCATTTTTGCCGAGAATTAATCTTCCGGACATGGAAATAAATATTTTAATTTGTTCGAGTTGAGTTTTCTTCTTTTTTTTTTAAATGAACAGATGCGTACACAACAAGATAGAAATGAATTGTTTTATCGAATCGGAAAAAAAAAGACAAATGTTGATTTTTATTTTGAGATTAAACTGCTCGTTGTTTCCGTTTGAAATAATCATCTATGTTTTAATTCAAACGTTCGCCTCTCAGAAACACGTTCACATATCTCTAGCGCCATCGGTTTCGTTGGATCTAATTGGTTGATTCTGTTGACGATGTTCTACGATGAAGAAGAGAAAAGAAGAAAAGGAAGAAAAAAAATGGAGAAGACTACTAGAAAGCAGTTGTAGTAGCAAACTATGAATAGATAGAGATGATGAAGACAACTGAATAAATAAATAAACAGCCTTCATAATCATTGCCGTCGTTTTTTTTTGTGTGTTGTTATTGTTGTTGTTCTATGTATTCAGAGTTTCTTTCTTTGCATTAGCACCTTCGTCGTTCGCCTTTTTTTTTCTTTTAATTTTCAATTCAATAACAAATATTTGAAACATTGCTTTAAATTTAGAACATGATTTAAATATCAAACCTACGTATTTAACAGTATGTAGATTTAGTTTCTTTTTCTTCGTCGTATTTTGTCGTTTCTTCGATAATAAATGATAACAAACAACATGAATTTTTCAATTTGGAGTGAAGCTTTTTGGCTACCAAAAACAACTAGTTGGAAAGAATTCGATGAGCTAGAAAAGAATGGCACTCATGTCGCACATGCTCACCATTTATTTTATGTTTATCCGTTAGCTATTCTAATTTATCTTGCACGAATTTTATTCGAATATGCAATTGCTCAACCTCTCGGTCGATTTCTTCATATACGCGACCATCAAAATTTATCAGATAAGACAAAAAAACCAATTAAACGTCCTAGTCCATTAGCAAAATTTAGTGAATCAACTTGGCGTTTTACATTTTATCTTGCCATATTTTTATACGGTGTTACTATTCTACGAAATGTACGATGAGTACTTTTTTTTTGGGAAATAAAAACTAAACAGATTTTGTTTTTTTTTTATGTTGTCTAGAAAATTTGGATCGAAGATACGCGTCATTGTTGGTTAAATCATCCGAATCATGAATTAACACCGGATTTATTTTGGTATTATATGATTGAATTAGCTTTCTATTGGTCATTATTATTTTCTCAATTTATTGATGTTAAACGAAAAGATTTCTGGCAAATGTTTCTTCATCATATCGCGACCATTTGTTTACTTTCATTTTCTTATATTATCAATTTCGTACGTATAGGCAGTTTAGTACTGGTCGTACATGATTGTGCAGATTATTGGCTTGAAGTAAAAATATATTTTAAAGAAAGGAAGAAAAAACATCAAATCAACTGTTTTTTTTGTTTGTTTAGTTTGCAAAAATGGCAAAATATGCACGTGCACAGCGTCTCTGTGATATTTTATTTGTAATATTTGCTCTAGTTTGGTTTCTAACACGCCTATGTTATTATCCATACAAGTACATTTTCGAGATCGATGAAAAATAATAAGAATTAATTGAATATTTTCTGTTATTAGAGTTCTATATACGACAACATTCGAAGAAGTCAACATTCTCGGTCTATATCCATCGTTCTATATTTTCAATGGACTTTTAATACTTCTTCAAATTCTTCATTATTTTTGGTTTTATTTAATTTGTCAAGTTGCCATATCGGCTTGTAAAGCTGGCAAAGTATGATGATGAAATTAGATGTCGAGTCTTTATTTGATTAGAAGAAATGCATTTCTATATGCGTCTTTATTTGCATTTGAAATTTGATAGGCTTTAAATTGATCGAAAAAGAGAGCGCGAGAGAGAGAGAGAAGGATTAGTTTAATATGCATATACACTTAATCAAAAAATGTCTTTTCTTTAGGTGAAAAAAGACGAACGAAGCGATAGTGAAGAAAGTGATGATGATGACGATGATGGTGACGATAATCAACAAATGATTGACAAAGACAAGTGATTTGTTCGTGTGTATTTGTTTTTCTCCTTTCTTTTGTTAATGTTTGTTGTACATAGTTACTCGAAGAGAATAATCATTAGTTTTTATTTAAACAACAACGCACATATATATCTATCTATCTATCTCTTGCAGTTTACACCTTCCATTTATAATCATCTTTTATTGGTATTCTCTTCATTGCTTGCTATGTAATCTTCTTCTTTTTGTTTTGGTTTTTTGTTTCCCTATTTCAACATGAATTCGTAGGACAAGCAATGATTTTTGTTCTTCTTTCAAACCAACTTTGACAATCGATGTGTATGTGTGATGTGCCTTGCGTTTTTCTTTTCATAGAAAAAAAGACAAGCCGGTGTTTGTTTGTTTTTCTTTCTTTCTTTCTTTCGTTTTCTTTCAAATCAATTTTTTTTCTTTGTTGCTAAAAAAAATTCGTTTTTCTCCTTTTTTCAAACATTTATTGAATTGTTTAGTAGAACACAAAAAAAGACAACACGAATGAATCGCTTATTTGTTTGTTTTTTGTCAAGCTTGAAATTTGTTCAATTGAAAACACAAAAAAAAAAAGTGAAAGTTAAAGAATAAAAAAGAATAATAATAACAACATCATTGTCGGTCATTTTCTCACCTATGAATTCATCTGTCAAATGAAAATGTCTCGAAATGTTGATTGACAACGTCTATGTAATAATAAAGAAGATTATTGATACAAGTAACACTTGTTCACAGACTGTGGCGTAATCATGATAAGATAACTTGCATTACACGAACTCTTTTTTTTTTGTGAGGGCGTAAAAATCGAATTGAATGCAGTCGTAATGTTCGTTTAATCTAACTAGGTATTAATCAAAAGCGTCAAGGTGAATAGTACTCCACTGGAAATCATCGTGCAAAATACCACGGGGCATTATTAATGATAAGAAAAAGAGTTCTCAAATACGGAGAAAAAAAATTTAAAACTATAATGGTTTTTATTAATAATTGATGTGAGATTTGGACCTGTCGTTATATCAATCTTGGTCTCACACTTTAAAACAACCAACAATAATCCTATTAATCACAAGAGATTGCATCGTATATAATTAGAAAAATATACCTCGAATATATTCTTAATTTAAATGAATAATTTCAAATAAATGAACGCATTAATCATTTAACATCTGAAAATAGCAATTCTATTTGATTATAATTTCGATTTAATAGCGAATTGTCAAAATGAACAAGAAACATGTTCAGAAATCTCAATAAGACATTATTAAAATAATAAGTAGGTGAATAATTTTTCTCCAACGAACAACAATGAATTGTAATCTTTATTAAATCGTCTCTACCTACTTGATGTTTGTTCATTTACATGGAAAGTTAATATTTCTAATATTAATATCGAATGGAAATGTCGGATTTAGTTGAGAAAAATATTATTTATATTATGTAAAAAAAATCTATCTATTATTGATAAAATAATATTCCATCGAATTATTTGATAAAAATATAAAACAAAAGAACGACGAGTTGTAGGTGTAAATCGCTGAGGATAAAAGCTATCCTGTATTCTTTTTTTTATTATAAATTATTCCATTGAAATTCTACATCTTTTTTTCTAGCTTTTGAAGAAGAAGAAGAAGAAGGAGAGACAAAGAGAGGGAGAGAGAGAGAGAAAAATGAGAGAAAACCAAGTGAGTATATATATATATATTGCAATCTTTCTTCTTTTTAAATATTAAACATCAAACACAGATGTTATTAAATTGTCTTCGGGAAAATATTTTCTTTATCATTGTGAATACAAGTTAGAAAATAGAAATCTAACTCTTCAATCTTTTCTCCAACATGTTAACTTGCTTGGCATATTGTTTCTTAATTTTATCCATATTTCAAGTCGATCGAGCATTGACAATGAATGTATATCATTATCAATACAAACCTCATCCGTATCCCAGTCAACAAACTAATCGTATGATTTTGAATCGACAATATTATCCGGTAAGATATCAAAAATACGAAAAAAACAACAGCAAACTATTCATTTTTCATTTTGAATAATTAGTTACATCCACATCAACAAAAACAAGATTCATCTATATTGATCAACGATAATCTACCATTAAATTGGTTAAAACGTGACACTCGATTTAATAGTCAATCGAATAAACGCATGCTTTGTTTTTTCCATGCTGTCAATTGTTTTGGTTGAAGAAAAAACAAAACTCTTATAAGATTAACTATTCAATTAAATATTTTCCTGCAAAATAATAATAAAAAAAAATGAGAAAGAAAGCAAAAAAAAGAAAAGTTTTTTTTTTTGATTAATCGAATTATGTTTTTGTCAGTAACAGATTCTCGTTTTTTTTTTATTCTATTCGGAAACTGTTAAGGCATTTCATCCAAAAAAGAAACGTTTAAACAATCGAATAATTATTTTCTCGAGATATTCCGAATGAACTGGAAACATTAGTTATTAATTAATTAATCATCATAAAAAGAAAACGAGGAAGAACTTCTTTATGAATTTTATTTATTAAAATTATCTTTGCCAACGAGATTTATATTTAGCTGCGTAGGCTGATAGTGATGTGTGAAATCTTGAAGTAAATAAATCAAAATCATAACATGATGAATATTAATTCGTCTCAATTTCTTAATGACATTCGATCGATATATTTTGATTTTTTTTTATCAATTATTTTTGTCATTTGATCTTTCTGCAATAAAATTGTTTCTTTCACCCGTCATCATTTCGAAAAACTATTTCATTTGTTCGTATTATAACATACACACAGACATAAATGCTAACTAGTACGTTCGTTTTTCTTAGTTTTTTTTGTTTTATCAATGTTCAGTAATCCTATTGTTCATCTTACACGAAAGCAGATTAGTGGCTTAGAAGATAATGAAAGAAACAAAAATGTCAGAGAAGTATGCGACGTATTTTATAAGTGATATGATAAACAAGCTGATCATGTAGGTATTTAGCACTGATATACAAATAGAGACATTGTTTATTTTCTATCGAATCAAGAAGAAAAAAAGAAAAATTATAAAGATATTTGATTATTTTAAGTTAACATTTGCAGAAGTAGAGAAACGTTAAGATTTTTGTCGATTCGTTTTCTTTTCTCAAATGTAAATTACTGTCATTTGATTCGAAGGCATATTTTTGACATTTTTTTGATTGTAAAAGTCAGGAAGAAATAGATATGTCAGAGATGATTTGTTGACTAGAGAAAAAAAAAGACTGAGACGAAAGAAAACTGCATCAAATATACATGTTTCTAATCGATCGTTAGATATATCTTAGATCATTACATTCTTTTCTCAATATAAATCCTTTTTGTATTAATTTAAATATCAAAAGTGGCCAACACACAAGAAGAATATTGTACATTAAATCCCTTATTTCCTTGCAGTAATCCCAAACCAGTGGTATCGTCAGTGAAGAAGCCATTTTTGATTCTATTTGCTGTGCTTACCATTTTATTTCTTCTAACAACGATTATCTTAGCGATTTTATTCGCAATTGAAAAACAAAAAACAAAAGAATCAAGTAAAAATCTTTTCTGATTTTATGTTTAAATTTCTTTTCTTTTGTTCTAGTCGAAAACGACCTATGTTTAACTCCGTTTTGTATAAAAGCAGGTAAGAAAGAAATCAAATAAATCATAGAAGTCATCGATATTTTTCTTTTCTCAACGTGTAGCAAATTATTTACTGAATAGTATCGATGATACAGTCGAACCATGCGAAGATTTCTACAAATTTGCTTGTGGTACATGGCTAAAAAATACGCGAATACCTGATGATAGTAAACAAATATTGTACTTTATTCGTTCTTTAGACCTTTCCGATTTCTTTTCTTAGCCGGCTCTCAGGATACATTCAATGTTCTACGTACGCAATTAGACAATAATGTTGTCGGTAGTTAATAATAAACTTCTTTTTTTTTTCAAAATGCCCCTACTACTCGTAATGTTTCTCTTTCTCTCTCTCAGATTTATTAACATCTCCACTACCCAATGGCACACAGAACATTCAAGCTATTCAAAATGCTCGTTTTCTATTCGATTCATGCGTCAATGAGCAAGCTATTGAATCGACTGGCACCACTCCCGTTCTTTCTGTTATTGAAAATGAACTTGGTGGTTGACCTATTTTAAATGGAATTTCATGGAATGAGAGAAACTTCAATCCATTACATTTATTATTAAAATTAAGAAAATATAATAACAATATACTTTACAGTTGTGGCACAGCAACAGACGATAAAAATTCATCAGCATATTTTATTCGAGTTGGTTTTTAGAAAAATAATTCTGATTAATAATGAATTTTAATGTAGATCGGTCAAAGTGAACTCGGTCTTGAACAACGACAATATTATCTCAATGAAACAAAAATAACTCGGGCTTATAAAATATTCATGCATGATCTCGCAATGTCCTTGACAAATGATACGTCAATGGTTGAACGTGATGTTCAACAAATCTACGAATTTGAAAAGAAAATTTCAATTGTAAAACGTTTCCAAAGATCAAAGATATGAAATATTTGTTGTTGTTGTTGTTGTTTTAGCGTCATTGGACAGCTGCTGAACAACGAGCACGACAAAACGAAACCATTCGTACAACTCTTGGCAATCTAACGAATATATTCAATACGAGTGTAACAAATTTTATTCATATTTTTAAAAAAAACTATTGATTGGTTTTTTTTTGTTTTTGATTAGTTTGATTTCAGTCAATATCTTCGTCTAGTTTATCAATCTGCAAATGTAACTCTTTCCGATTATGATAATGTTTCGATAAGTGAAATAGATTTTCTTCGTTATGTATCGAAAATTCTTATCGAAGAATCACCACGTACTTTACAAAATTATTTCATTTGGCGATTTATGATGTATCGTTCGACGAATATGCCGAAACGATATCGACGTATTCGCGAACAATTCGATCGAGTTTTTCGTGGCACAAATGCTGAACGAGCACGTTCGATTATTTGCGGTGCTTATGTTAATGATCACATGGGTTTTGCTGTCGCTAAACTTTACATTCGAAAATATTTCGATGAAAGCGCACGAAATCAAGTAGAATATGAAAATTCCCAAGGACATGCTGACTTTACCTTTCAATATTCGATTTCATTTTAGTCATTAGAAATGATTGCAAATATTCGTAGTGCTCTGATTGATTTACTCGACGAATCCACCTGGATGGATGATATATCCAAACGTAAAGCAATTGAAAAAGTAATTAAAAAGACAATAACAACAACAACAACAAAAAAACGAATCGAAATCAATGATTATTTAGGCTTTAGCTATTGATGAAAAAATTGGCTATCCAGAATATCTCGGTAGTAATAATGTAACTGTGTTAGAAACTGATTATGATGAAGTAAGAACGTAGTTTGTTTTTATCTATTGATTTAATTTGTTTGTTTTTGAAAGTATAAATTTAATTCATCGTATATACATAATATCTTTCGAATGTTACGAATAAAATCGAAAGAAAATCTTCGAACACTTCGAGAACCGATCGATCGAAAAGCTTGGGGCGCTAGTGCACCGACTGTTGTCAATGCATTTTATACACCATCGAAAAATCAAATCAGTAAATACAAACTACAACTGAAAATGAATCAACTAACAAGTTCTTTCGTCTAGCTTTTCCAGCTGGTATTCTTCAAATGCCATTTTTTAATAAAGATGCACCGAAATATTTGAACTACGGTGGTAAGATACTTATTTGTAAGGTGAAAAAGAACAAACGATATTGTCTGTTTAACATTCAGGTATAGGCGCAGTTATAGGTCATGAGATAACGCATGGTTTCGATGATAACGGTCGACAGTATGATAAAGATGGCAATCGAATACTCTGGTGGACGCCAGAGACCATCGATCGATTTAATAAAAGAAAAAAATGTATTGTCGAGCAGTATAGTAAATACGTTCTCGAACAGATCAATACGACTGTAACGAAAGAAAAATGATGTTTTATTTTTCAATAAAAATTCAAATCAATTTTTCTAGATCAATGGAAATCAAACTCAAGGTGAAAATATAGCTGATAATGGCGGTGTTAAAGAAGCATTTTATGTATGAGAATAAAAGAAAAGAAATCGATATGAATTGAATGTTTTTCATCTCGTAATAATATTGTTCTAGGCATATCGAAAATGGACACAAACAAAAGGCAATCGAGACAAACGTTTGCCAGGCTTGACGAAATATTCTCCTGAACAGATGTTTTTTATCAATTATGCGCAAGTTTGGTGTTCGAAAACAACGAATTCATATGCAATGAATCGAGTTCTCACTGGTGTTCATTCGCCTGGTCAATTTCGGTTTGTTTGTTTGTTTTTTTCTCGTTTTTCAATATGCATTTCGAATTGAATCGTTTAGTGTTCACGGTCCGACCTCGAATCTTCATGAATTCGATCGTGTATTTCAATGTAAACCAGGTCAAGGCAATAGTCGTGTAGACAAATGTATGGTTTGGTAATTTTACTTTTGTTTGTTTGTGTTTTTCTTTTTTTCAAAACAGAAAAAATCAATTTTTATTTTGATTTATATGTAAAGATAATGTGACCAAAAAAAGAGAAACAAGAAGGAGCTTATTGTTTTCTTTTTGTTATCATTCAAACAAAAATAACACACACACACACAGAGAGCAACAACAAGAAATGGATTTTTTCTTCTTTCTTAATCATCTTTTTTTCGTTTTTTCTTTTGCTGTTGCAAATCCGAGGCATCAGCACCATGATTACTATTTGTCGGTTGTTGTTGGCCTTGTTTTTTCGATTTTTTCGAAGATTTCTTTTGATCTCCTAATGATTGACCAAGATCTTCTTCACTTGTTAAACTCATTGTTTCTAATTGATCATCATCTTCATCATCCGACGAATAATTACCAAGATCAAATGGTGGTTCTGAACAAAAAAAAGATATCAAGTTATTATAATAACAAAAAAAAAGACGAAATATTTATCTATCTACCAAGTAATTTCGATGTTATTAAATGTACGGGTCCATCACCTTCAACTAATTTGAATGTAACTTCCGTTGTTTCAGTTAATAGAATTCGAAGATTGAATGCTGAAATCTAATAAAAAGAAAATTTTCAGGGTGTTTCGTTTCGTTCAAACAGCATACGGAATCATTTTTGTTTAATGATAATGAAAAAATTGGTTGATCAAGAATGGTTTTCTCATTGGCAGGATCTTTGATCGTTAAATGTACTAAATTTCGTTGATCAGATTTAGCACCAACGCCAAGAACAGCCTATGAAACATAAATCGGTTATTTAATTTCTTCTCTCTCAATCGATTTACACTATGAACAACGAAGATTTTCTGTAAAGCCGACATTTCATCTGCACTTTCATTGTCATCATCATCGTTGTTGTCTTTTGATTTTTTCTCGTTCGTATCATTAACTGGCCATTTAAATTGCTTCTTATTTGCAGTTAATTCAACACCGATAATTTTCTCGTCTAAAACCATTTGTTCACGCATAACAAAAAAACGAAAAAAAAAACGAACAAGATATTCTACCCGCTATTTAAAAAGACAATCAATGACTCATAAACAGACACTTGTAGATTTTCACTCTAAAAAGCCTCTAGAATATTTTCCAAGAAAATCAACAATGAAAATTTCAACGAACATTAATGAATGGACGTGATGATTATTATTTTATTTCGATGATTTTTTGTTTGTTTCTATTTTCAAGAATGATAGACGTCGCTCATATGCAATATGTATTTAATCAAATGAGAAATTAATAGCGATTGAATATTCTCGTTGAGTGTAATGATCGTTATATGCTTGTCATTTTTCTTTTTTCCCAGCAAAACAAAACGAGAAGGAGTGAAATACGCATAGACACAATTGATATGTTAAGGATAAATTTCAAGAGAGGAAAATGATCGATTCAAAATGACATCATACATAATCATAATCTTTCTCGTTCAACTAATGAACCTTGGCCAATTGTTATGAAAACGAAGAAGTGTGTCGAGAAATTTTGATCGATGAAGACAAACTGTTTTTATTTTAGCTCCTGTTGTGTTTTTGAGATGAGCATTATGATGAAATACGTGTAACCAAGAGGCAAATATTCTAATTGGAGACTTATGATGCATATCTATTCACAAGATCAATTTGCAATTGAAATCTTTTGAAAGAAATTGTTCGTTGTTGATTCTGTTTGTTTTCTTTTCTTTTCGTTTTGGTAAAAATCGATCATAAGGTAGATTACAACAAAATCGATTAATGTCAAATATTGCAAAGTCGAAAGCGAACAAGACGAAGAAGAAGAAGAAGAAGAAGAGAGAGCGAAAGAAAATGAGAAACGAGTATGTAAGCAACAAAAACGACACATCAAATCGATGCTCGACTAATTTCTTTTTTCTTTTTTCATGATGATTTGCTTGCAAGCGAAAAAATATTAGGTGTTTGTAAATGTAAATCGATATTATTATGAAGGTAGTCACGGTATGTTGAGTCTACAGTCACCGTTTTCTCGTGTGCATTCAGTTTTCTTCGGCTCATTTATTTAATTTGCCCTCGTCGAATAAACAGATTGGTAGTCCGAAGTAAAAATGCACAAACGATTCTCATTGGTCGATGTATGCATTTTTTTTTCTTCGTGTTCTTCTTTCTCTCTCGCTCTCTGTTTCTCTCTGATTTTTTTACTTGCTTGCTCTCTCTCTCTCTCGTTTTCTCTCGATTACAATACAAGACAGAGAGAAAGCATACATCCGATTTGCTCATACCGTTGTTCGACAAGCATTTTAACATGCAACAAAAACACTGACACTGACATTAGATCCACCTCTTTTTCTTTTTACTTTTTTTTTTGCATTATTAGATGAGTTCAATCACGAATAATCATGCTGAAATTGCTTCATTCTATCCGCATCTATCAATGATGCCAACATTGATGAACACCGTACCGAAAATGCCACCGAACATCTATCGACCAAATTCATGGATGGATCCGAGTATGCAACCGTTTTTCTACTACAATCTTGCGTAAGTTCTATCGATTCTCTCTTTCTCTCTTATTTATTATCTTATTAAATATTCTTTAGTCTTAATGATCCAAATCATAAACGAAAAAATGCCACACGTGAAACAACAGGTATGTTAATGACAAACGTGTTGATTCTCATAAGTCAATAACATCATCGTCATTATTATTTATTTCTCATCATTAGAAAAAAGCGAATGAATATGAAGTCGATCCGAGAATTGAACGTTTGATGACGAAAACGACGTGACTAAGCAGAGAAAATCTCATCTCGTTTGATATGCAGATCGATTGCATACGTTACATTCCTCTAGTGTGCATATGTCTCTATCATCATTTTCCGAAGAAGAGAAAAGCAAAAAGAAAGAAGAAAAAACGCATTAAAAAACATTGATTAAATTCCTTTGAGCCTTTTTAAGTGGCTGAGATTAGATATATTTTTATTCATCTATTTTTCTTCTCTATGCTTTAGCAACACTCAAAGCATGGCTTTATGAACATCGAAAAAATCCCTATCCGACCAAGAATGAGAAAATGGTCTTAGCTATGGTTACTAAAATGACGTTGACACAAGTTTCAACATGGTTTGCCAATGCTCGACGACGTTTAAAGAAAGAAAATAAACTTCATCGAACAACGAATAATAGTAGAAGTGAAGAAGACGAAGAAGATGATGACGACGATGTCGATGATGACGAAGATATTGTACCGGATGATGAACAAGAAAATGAGAATGATAGTGTATCTCATGTTAATATTGAACAAGTAGACTCGAAACGAACGAATTCAAATACAACTAATCTTAAACGAAAACGAGACGACGATGACGACGATGAACAACAGCAGCAACAACAACGACAACAACAACATGCAGATTCTCTTCCACCACCACCGACAAATCGTCCGAAGATTTGGTCACTTGTGGATGTTGTTCAATCGAATGAAAGCAAACGACCAAAACAATCACCATCACATATCATACATCCGTATATAACACCATCGGTACCCTATTTATTCTATCCACCACAATCAACAAATTCGTCATCATCATTATCATCATCGGAGCATTCGAGAAATTCATTATCATCTCCGAATTCATCATCAACTAGTTGTTCGCCAACAAAATAGCAAATCATAAATACATTCTTATTCATTTAACACAAACAAACATTTTCATTTTCATGACTTTTTTCTCTTTTTCTTCTTCTTCTTCTTTGCTTTTCTCTTTTTTTTTGTATTTTGTTGTGAAAATATATAAATGTATATTAAAACGATCTTCGAGTCAAAAGATCATATTGAAAACGTGTCAAATTAACGTGTGTGCTTCACACACATACGACGGATAAAGATTGTCTCCTTTTTCGTTGACTAGTCAAGTGTCTAATAGCTGTCCATTAGTTTGTTTCATGTCGATAGTGTTTCGTTTTCTCTCTTCATCTCGAGAGAGAGAGAGAAGGAGATTTTTCGAAACGATAAGTCGATATACACATTCAACACCTTTTCACTTTCTTTTTTGTTTGTCTTATCAACAATCGATGCGTAGATCAATGATGGTAAACAATGTTCGAAATGAAAATCTATTTAATCGAAACAAAAAAGTCAATGATGAGTTTTCATTCGTTTGATCTTTTTCTCTCTCTCGTCTTGAGATAATTGATATTTCACACTAATAATTATCATCATCGCAAATATTACAGCTGCGACAGGTTGTCTTTTCATATATAGATGCAAACGCACAAGTACGAAAAGAGAGAAAGTCAATATAACGGAAAAAAGAAAACGAAATTCTAATTTAATCAGACCATAGAAATTTCGTTTTTATTTGCCAACAACCTACGTTTCAATACATTGGTCTCGTTTTTCTTTTTTTTTTTCTATTTTATTTTATTTCTACGTTGACATATGTTAAACATGATGTTTAATACCCTCTGAATGGCAACAGAAGTAGAAGAAGCAAACAAAAGAAGAAATAATGTTGAGTGGTACAGTATTGAA
>ERZ781398.2236-NODE-2236-length-16755-cov-6.150180_pt1 | contig 16755 bp, 14 predicted proteins | sample MGYA00433077_ERZ781398 | MGnify/ENA primary metagenome ERZ781398 (study PRJEB29847, sample SAMN06458254) | wastewater metagenome | isolation source: Wastewater bioreactor | place: South Africa: Cape Town | study: EMG produced TPA metagenomics assembly of the... | reverse complement strand
GAATTTATAATTACTTAAATTTTATTTAAGCAAAAAAAACTACATAAAAACATGCTCTATGTACAAGTGCTACTTGGAGGAGCAAATTGTTGAATTCGACTATTATTTCGATCTACCACATATACATTTCCATAGCTGTCGAATGATAGCGTTTGTGGTGACGATAAAGTTGTTGCTGTAGCACCTAGAACGCCTGAACATGCAAAAATACATCGAAATCCAGTTGCATCTGATCCAATAATACGATGATTACCACTATCAACAATATATAAGTATTCATCTTTGTCGAAAGCAATATCAGTTGGATTATTTAATGTTATCGATCCTGTATCCACTGTTACTCCACTTGTTTGTCCAGATGCAAATTTTTGAATACGATTATTTAAACAATCAGCAACATATAAATTTGAATTACTATCTACATAAATGCCTTGTTGAGAATTTAAAGTGGTAGCTGTATTTCCAAATACACCAGTTCCAGCCACTGTTGTTGGAGTTGTACTACCACTTGATAAAAGAACTCGAACTACTTGATGAAGAGTTGTTAATGAACAATATAAATAATTGTTTAAATCAATAAATAAATCATAGCAAGCTGCAGAAATAGTCATAGCAGGAACAGATGTAGTTGTATTAAACAAAAATTTATCAACTCGACCATTGGTTAAACCATTATCAACATAAAGATCACCATTCAAAGACATAAATACACTAAATGGACTATTTAAACCACTTGAGATATTAGTGGTTGTTGTTTCTCCTTGTTTCGAAACTACGATTCGATTCGAAGCTAAATTAGCCATATAAACAGTATTGATACCATTGATAAACATTCCATATGGCGCTAAGCCAACAACAGATGATGTTGCAAATGTGACTCCAGTTGAATTCCATGTTCCATTTGAACAAATTTTAGGTTGATTATATGAGAGAGCTAAGAAAAAGAAAAAAAGAAATGATTTTATATTCAATCTACACATACTACAAGAGTTTGATGCAAGAGTAAGTTTTTTAACACTTGGATCATCAGCATTAGCAACATAGATATTTCCATAAGAATCAAATGTAAATGATCGGGGATCATTTAATTGACTTGTTCCACTTCCAGGAGTTCCACCACAACCAAATATACATCGAAAACCATAGGGTCCTTGTGCAATAATTCGATCCTTACCAGAATCAACAATAAACATATATCCATTAGCGTCCAACATAATATCTGTGGGATTAGTGAGTGTAATAGTACCTGGTGCTGCAGTTCCAGCTACGGTTATTGCCTCGCTTCGAGTAGGTAAAAACTTTTGAATTCTGTTATTTCCATAATCAGCAACATAAATAGCGAAGTTCGTATCAACAAATACACCTCTCGGCGAACTCAGTTGACTTGCTGTGGATCCAACGGTCGTACCAACAGCTACACTAAATCCTGTTCTTGTGTCGAATAACCATTTCTTTGTGATTTGATGCCAAACAGTTGCTGCACAATAAAGAGTATTACTTATATCAACAAATAAATCATAACATTCTTCAGTGCTTTGGATAATTTTAGTAGAACTATTAGCATTCTTTCCCCACATGAGCACTTCAGCATATGACCATCCATTATCAACATAGAGATCACCTGAATACGTTGCAAATAAACTACATGGGCCGTCTAAGCCTGTACTTAATGTTTTATTTGGTACTTGACTTCCTTCGTAGAATATGTGAACGAAATCAATACCCCAGTTAGCTAAATAAAGAGTATTGTTAAGATCAACAAAAACACCATTCGGAAGAACACCAGTATATGTTGAATTTATATAAACAGGCGCAGTAAGATACCAAGTCGATGATGGACAAAAATTTGGCTGATTAATAGAAGAAGCTAAACACAAAGAATACAGAAGATGATTCATGAAAAAGATTTGAAAAAATAAAATACATACGATAAGTAGTATTTGGTAATAACATGAACTTCTGTATTCGTGCATTCGATCGATCGGAAACATATAAATTACCTTGATTATCAAATTTAAGGTCCGATGGACTACTGAGTGTACCTGTTGTTACGCCTGCAATCGTTGAACATCCAAATAAACATCGAAATCCATCGTCAGTAATCATAATTATACGGTGTTCAAGTAAGTCAGCAATATACATATATCCATTACCATCGAGTACGATTCCGGCTGGACCTACAAGAGTAACCGTTCCTGGTGCTGTTGCTGTTGCTCCTGCAACTGTAATACCGCTACGTGAATTCGATGGAAACTTTTGAATTCGATTATTATTATAATCTGCCACATACAAATTTAAATCAGCATCAACGAAAATTCCATAAGGTCCATTTAGTTGATTACGTCCTGATCCACTACAACTTGTTCCAGCAGCAAATGTCCAAATATCTAAATTACTATCTAGTGACTTCATAACTACTAGATCTTTAGTAAATACAGAACAATATAAATTATTATTGATATCGATAAAAAGACCAAAACAATAAGAAGTAGTAGACATTGCTTTAACACTTGTATTTGAGTTAGGTGTCCATTTATCGACACGAGAATATGTTGCACCATTATCAACATAAATATCACCATTTGCAGCAGCAACAACTGAATATGGAGCTGCAAGACCCCCAGTTAAAATACGCTGTGATACATTGGTTCCCTCTGCAAACACAAGTACACGATTAGCAGACTGACTAGGTACGTAAAGAGTATTATTTGTATCAAGATATATAGCATATGGATAAGTGCCAATTGTAGTGATACCTACAATAGTATATGCATTTCCATTCCAACGTGGTAATGAATTGAATTTTGGTTGATTATATGAAACAGCTAGAAGAAAAAAACTTGTCCAAAACAAAGAAGTAATGTGGTTGATTGTCATCTTACGATAAATAGTTGGTGCCACTGTTGTTGTTGTTGTTGTTGTTGTTGTTGCTGTTGCTGCTGTTGTTGTTGGTATTTGAGTAGTATCAGTTGAATTAGATTCTACGTAGAAAGAAAAAGATTATTACTTTCATTTACTAATAATGCTTATGTTTTACCGCAAGTGGTCGTTATCAACATAAATTTTTGGATTCGATCATTACCCCAATCAACGACATATAGGTTACCATCAGTATCAAAAGCCATCGCAGGAGGACTATATAGAGTAGTAGTCGTTGAACCTGCCGAACCCGAACAAGCTACAATACATCGAAATCCATTTGCATCCGATCCAATAATTCGATGTTTTCCTTTATCAACAATAAAAAGATATCCATCTGCATCTAAAATCACTGCAGTCGGTGTAGTGAGTGTCACTGTAAGTGAAGCTACTGATCCTCCTGCAACTGTAGTTCCATTGATATCACCAGGTGCATACTTTTGTATTCGATTATTTGTACTATCAGCAATATATAAATTGAAATTAGTATCCACAAAAATTCCGTACGGATTATAAAGTTGATTTGCAGCTGATCCAGCACTATCTACAACACCAGCAATATATTTCCATACATTCATGCGTTTACCAAATGATTTTGTAAGAACAACATGTTTAAGATACTGTGAACAATAAAGGACATCGTTCGCATCCATAAAAAGACCATAACATGTTGAACATGAATCCATGAGTATAGTATAGTTGGTTGAATTATATTTGTATTCTCGAATTTGAGATTGACTATATGCAGCATCAACATAAATACTACCATTAGGTCTAACGAAAATACTATTTGGACCATCGGATACAGGATAAATAATTTGATCTGGTTGTGTACTTCCATTCAACCATATATACAAATAATCAGTCAACCAATCAATTACATAAATAGTATTGCTCTTATCAATAAATATTCCTGAAGGTGCATCTCCAACAATACTGTAATTCGCGAAAGAAATTGCAGTTTGACTCCAAGTGGCATTAGGACATAATTGTGGTTGATTGGTAGGTAATGCTAAAAGTAAGAAAACAAAATGTTATTGAAAATAATAATATGATAATAATTAATGTTGAATGTCATACGAGCTGGAGTTACAATTTCTGTTGTTTCATACGATTCTGTAGTTGTCTCCATAATAGTAGTCTGATCAATGATAGTTGTAGTCTGTAATTGAGATATTGTTTGATCAATTGTAATACTTTCACTTGTCATTTCTTGTGTTGTCTCTACTTCGGTTAAACTTTGTGATGGTTCATTAGTCGATAGAAATAGTGTACTATCATCAATTGATGTTTCTTGTGTTTCTACAGGTGTAGTATTTTCATAGGATGTACTGGTATCACTCTGTGTCATTTCTTCACTTGTTTGACTTTGTGTCGATGATTCATATGTGATACCAATTGTGCTTTCATCTTTTTCAGTACTTGAACTTTCGATAGTTGTTGTTGTTGTTAAATGATTTGTTAATGATGTACTCATGTTTGATTCATCTGTTGCTATATTAGTGTCAATCGAAGATATGATAAACGTTGTAGGATTATCAACTATTGTTGTTGTTTCTTGTGTTATTACAACCGTAGTACTTGTATCACTTTGACTATTGGTATCAGTTGTTTCGTATGATGTGGATGTTTGATCTGTAATGCCAAATGTAGTTTCATCTTTTTCAGTACTTGAACTTTCGATAGTTGTTGTTGTTGTTAAATGATTTGTTAATGATGTACTCATGTTTGATTCATCTGTTGCTATATTAGTGTCAATCGAAGATATGATGGGTGATGAAGAATCTTCCACTATTGTTGTTGTCTGTTCGGTTGCTGAGGATGATGTCAACGATTGATGTGTAATATCAAGTGTACTTTCTTCTTTCTCAGTACTGGGCTCAGCAGTTGTTAAATAATTGGTGGATTCATCTGAGGGAGTATTAGTATTAGTAGAAGATATTATGAATGATGTCAAATCTTCCGCTGTTGCCTCATCGGTTAACTGTTCACTCGGATCATCTGTCACATTTGTAATATCAGTAACTTCCTCTGTTATTGTTCCGGTATATAAATTAGTCGTCTGTGGCATGTCAGATTCACTAATCATCGAATTATTTATTGTAGATACAATTGTAGTACTTATTGTGTTCAATTCCAAGGAAGTTGATGATGTATCAGATATTGCACTCGATGTGGACTCACTAATCGATGGCGTAGAAGTTGCTGTAGAGGTGATATTTTCGTTTGTAATCGATGTTGCAGTGCCAGTTGTCTCTAAAGTTACTGTATTTAAAACTGTAGTAGTGCCTGACGTAGTTGTTGTTCTATTCACGTCTGTTGTTGTTGTAGTAGTTCCATTGACGGCTGTAGTGGTATCTGAAGTTATTATTGTTCCATTCGCATTTGTGGTAGTGATTGATGGTGTGATCGTTCCGTTTACATATGTGGTCGTTGTTGTTTCATTTATACCTGTAGTAGTTTTCGATGATGTTACTGTTGTTTCATTCACATCTGTCGTGGTGACTGATATTGTGGTCGTTCCGTTTCCATATGTGGTTGTTGTTGTTGTTCCATTCACGTCTGCAGTAGTAGCTGTTGTTGTTGTTGTAGTTCCATTGACTGCTGTGGTGGTATCTGAACTAATTGTTGTTTCGTTCACATTTGCGGTAGTGACTGATGTTGTGGTCGTTCCATTTACATTTGTGATTGGTGTGGTTTCATTTATATCTGCGGTACTGTTCGATGATGCTGTTGTTGTTGTTGTTGTTGTTCCATTTATAATTGTAGTACTGTATGATGTTGTTGTAATTGTTGTTTCGTTGACATCTGTGGTTGTCCCCGATGCTGTTGTTATATTGATAACGGTCGCTGTGCTCGTTGTTGTTGTTTCATTGACAGAAGAAGTTGTGTCTGTTGTTGTTGTTTCGTTATCATCTGTTCTAGTGTGAGATGTTGTGATCGTAGTTGCCTCAATGCTTGTAATTGTGTCAACATTTGTTAGTGTTGTCGTTGTGTCTGTATCAAGGGTTGTGTCGGTAAATGCTGTGATGGTAGTGCTACTTGTTGCTGATATCGTTGTATCCGTACTTGAACCTGTTTCTACTGGTGTTGTTACACTGGTGGTAACTGTTGTAACTAATGTTGATGTGTTCATGATTGTGGTTGAGGTTGTAGTTGTTCTTATAGGAATTGAAATAGTTCTTCGAACTATAGTACTACCAGTTGAAGTTGTGGTTGTTGACTTATTTGTTGTCTGTGTAGATGAGTGAGTTGAGTCATTTGTTAAATGAGTTGTCGATGATGCTTTAGAATTTATAGTAGATGTTGGAGATATAGTGAATAATGACGAAGTAATTATTATTGTTGTTGAACCATTAGTATTTGAAGTACTTTTCGTAGAAGTTATGCTGTTTGTTGTAAATAATTCAGTGGTTGTTGAAGATGGTATTGTGGTGTCCGTTTCTATGGACTGAGTAGTTACAAAAACATCTGTTATTGATGAAATACCCGTTGATGTTGACAATGATGAAGGTATTGTTGTATCAACTTTCTCTGTACCATCAGTTACTGTATTCACAATAGTTGTTGATGTTGATTCCGAAGTGGTTGTCTGAATGCTATCAGTAATATCGATGTTAGTCGTTGTAGTTATTGTAGTCATAATGTTAGTGATGGTAGTGGTAGTAGTAGTGACAGTTGCCGTTGTTGTTGCTGTTGTTGTGGCTTCACTAACAGTTGTTGTAGTAGTAGTGGTCGTCGTGGCAGTAGCAGTTGTTAATGTTGTTGTAGTCTCAGTAACAGACGATTCATTAGGAGTTGCAGTATCGCCATCAGCTGTTTCAGTACTGGTTGTAGTATCGCCGTCAGCTGGTTCTGTAATGGTTGTAGCTTCAATAGCAGGCGATTCAGTAGTAGTCGTAGTATCACCACTGCCAGTTGTTTCAGTAGTGCTTGTAGTCTCAATAACAGGTGATTCAGTAGTAGTCGTAGTATCGCCACTGCCAGTTGTTTCCGTAGTACTTGTGGTATCACTGCCAACGGTTTCAGTAATAGTTGTAGCTTCAATTATAGGTGATTCAGTAGTACTTGTAGTTTCAATAACAGGTGATTCAGTAGTAGTTGTGGTATCACTGCCAATTATTTCAGTAATAGTTGTAGCTTCAATTACAGGTGATTCAGTAGTACTTGTAGCTTCAATAACAGGTGATTCAGTATTAGTTGTGGTATCACTGCCAATTATTTCAGTAATAGTTGTAGCTTCAATTGCAGGTGATTTAGTAGTAGTTGTGGTATCACTGCCAATTATTTCGGTAGGACCGATGGTTGTTCGTACTGTCGGCGCAACAGTGATTGTACTAGTAGTAGACGTCGTATTATATGTGAATGTTGTTAAATTAGCTCTTGCAACAATAGTCGTAGTTGTACGAATACCACTTGTCGTAGATGTAATAACTGTCGATGTTACAGTAGTAGTAAGTACTGTGGTTGTAGCCGTTGGATCTAGAATTCAAGAAAATACTAAATAAATGCGATTTCACTCAACTCTGATCGAAGTATATGATTTTGTTTGTAAATCTTTTTTTATGACCGGAGGAATGAACTTTCACTCACCGTAATTTTCTGTAAGAGATAGAAGAATGACCTCAAGTGTTAAAATTTCTCCATCTTCAAGAGGTATATCAAGAGAAAACTTCCCCAAACTTTTTAACTTGTCGATTACTGCGCTTCGAAACTGTTTTTGACATGTAACAATACCAGCACATTCTACTGGATATACAAGTTGAACCAACATATTAAGCGTCGATGAAGATCTTAAAAAAGATCAATAGAATATTACGATGAATAAAATAAATAAATAAAACTATCTATTTTACTGTCGATAATAACGAATTTCACTCGAACGAATACTTCTTGATGCTATAAAATAAGCATCTGATATAATAATTGTTCCATTACCCACACCAATAGTTTTACTCATCTATATTCGAATTAAATTCATTTACATTACAAACCATTTAGTTTCTCACTTACTGCAGTAGCTAATCCTGTTCTTGAGATTGCTGCTAGTGCTCGTTTTTCTCCTGGTTGATAATTTGTTGCATATTGTAATATCATAATATCACTGACTAAAATAATATAAGAATATAATTACACGATTTTTTCTCTTGACACAATGAAAATCAATGTGTATACCATTTTGATCCGATCGAATGGGATCATTTTTAGATAAATATAATGGTAACAATGCCAATACTATTGCACAAGCAACACCGAATACTACTCCGGTAATTATTATTGTTAATTTTCTACCGAAAAATCGGTGACTCCTAGAATGATTATTCAAGTATAAAGATATACAAAGACAAGAGAGAGAGAGAGAGAGTATTTTAATGTTAGTCGTCTGTTTTTATAAGATGAACGTATGCAGATTCGAATAGAGTGATTACACTTACTCATCAGGCTGATCAACATCAGCATCAGCATCAAAATAGTCGAACTGTTCATCATTTTCTTCCATGATATACGTAAAATATCTAAATTTGAAAAAAAATTGACGGTTTAATACGATTTTCGATAATAAGCTTCAATCGAATAAGCAAAAATATTATTGAGATAAAAAGGACGAGCCTTTTCATTTCAATGCAGTGTATATATATATATAAGAGAAATATACAGGTGAATAACATTTGTTAGTACACGTTTTTCTTTCGAAAGAAAATTGTAACCGATGATTTAAATCTTCAGCTATTTGTTCTTATCATCGAAGAATGAATACCGACTGATCATGATATGAAAATAATCGTCATTTAAGAAACATTTTATCTTGGATATTATGATTATGAAAAAATAAGTAAATAAGCAGTTTTCTATCCTTTCGCTTTATCATAAATGATCATCATTTTTTTCTTTATGCATCCAAAATGACAGGTATATCTTATTGAATGAAAAAGTAATCTGACTTTTTTTTGTTAATGATACGAAATGCGTTATACGCAGCAATAAATTTTGTTTATTTCGTTTATGACGTATACGAATGCAAGAACATCTATAAAATGCATTCCAATATAATTGCTGTATTTTTCCCTACATGATTGATGATAAATTATGCAGTCTATTTGCGTAGTTGAGAAAAAAAAAGTATGAAACTTATAAGTAAACAAATAATATACAGCATATTAAAATGAATGGAAAGTGAAAGAAACGATTAATCATGCTTGTCATGTAATATAAAAATGCAAAACTTCTTGAGAATGAGTCATTTCTATTTGGTTTTCGAGCGAAAAATCGAAATATGATAAATTATAATGTCGATCGTATATATTATGCATTGAGAAGGTAAGCACTTTCCATACATTTGGTCTCGTCAACGTCAAAACAATATTCGTTACTTGTTTACCCTTCAACGATTAAACATGATTAAGCCAAAATAAATAAAAAAAAAATGTCCTTAATCAGGATAAATCATATTAAGTACCCAACATATCATGCTATACTTTAATGTTGATTCATTGTACTAACAGGATTTTCATTTATCATCTCATGTTAGAAAAGCATCAGATATTTTAAACGAACCAACACAATTCCAATGAAATTTATTCTCGTTTATTTTTATCGTCATGTTATATTCAAAAGTTTTACATAGAAAAAAAAACTGATAAATAAAAAAATCATTCGTTAACGACGATTGTTTCTTCTTCTTCTTCGTCTTCGTTGTCTAACATACTTCAGTCTTATGTCTTGATTGATAAAAACCCTATTAACATACTAGTCATTCAAATATATTCTTTTTCAAAATCAAATTCGTATGTTTTTCATACGTACAGTTCGCCATAAGACAAGACTCATCGATAATAAACTCAAAACAGCAGATGAAACGATCAAATATGTTGAATAACCATATTTAACATAAACAGTTGGTAACTGAACTTCGGTACTTAAGGAATAGGTCCATTGAGATGTAAATAAAAGTAAACCACCTAATCCAGTCGATAGAGCTGAACCATAAGATAGTAATTCTATTGCACGATCATTTTGATTTTCTTCATCAGCAAAACCAGTACAAACAATACCGATTACTACGAAAATAACACCGATAATTGCGAGACCTGAAAATAGATCGAATTTAATTTCGTTTCGGTTTGAATTATATTTGCAATTATCTCACCAATTGCTGGCCGTGCAATAGTTTGTTTACAACGAGCTGGTTCGGATGTGAAACGATTTGGTTGACGAAGATGTGCACATATATCCATGAGACCTGTATTTATCTGTAGAACATAACCAGTCGCATTTTTATAATCCATTGGAAAATAATCGAAAGCAGTCAGTGCTGTTAGTAATGGTGAATGATAGATTGTTTGAATTGCATTGTAATCTTTTAAAGTTACTTTTTCCCATGAACTATTTTAAAAATATTTCATCGAAATAACAAAATTAGAAAAATAAGAAAACAATTTTACCAAGTCGATATGGCAATAATTGCGAATGTAAAAGCAATAAATTGTAAAACAATGAAATTATATCGTAAAATCGAAACCATGTGAATAATTGTGTGTAGAGAAAAAGAAGAAATGAACGTGCACGATAAGCGATAGTAAAAGTTGTTAATGAAATGACCATGTGTATCAAAAGAGACATATCCAGGCAAATCTCGTTCGAAAGAGAAAAAAAACGTTTTCTCTTCCTTTTCTGTCCTTAAATTCAAAATACGAACAGCGCCTCCTATCGATTTAGTACATTATATACTCACAAACAAAATGTGTTTCTTTATTTACGGTACGAAGAAAAAATAAATGGCAACTGCAGTAGGAGGAAATCGAAATTGCTATTGTAAATGTGGAAAAGAAAAGTCAACTTATAAATGTGCAGGCTGTTTGAGAGACTATTGTAAAAATCATTTACGAGAGCATGAAACGGAATTAGAATTAGAATTGGATAAAATTGAAAATAAAAGAAATATTCTTCGACAAACACTTCCTGAACAAATCGAACAACCAACAGGTCACCGACTAGTTCAGCAAATCAATCAATGGGAACAAAAATCAATTAACAAAATTCAACAAATAGCAGAAGAAAACAGACAACTAATATTAAAATACATGAGTCGACATTTTGAGACGATGGAAATCCATCTCACGAAGTTAACGAATGAAATTAAAGAAACTCGACGAGAAAATGATTTTAATGAACTAAATTTAACTGAATTGAGAGATAAACTTGGACAATTACAAGAACAATTGAATAATCCTGCAAACATTTCAATAAGAGAAGATAATTCATCATCATCATTTATCGATGAAATCTATGTAAATATTGAACCACGTAAGTCTAATTGATTTTCAAATTTAAAGCAGAATATTTGTGCTCATAAATTAATTGATTTAGAATTACTGAATATACCAATTAGCACAACATGGAAACAAAATGCAGTGACTGTGAGCGGTGGAAATGGTGAAGGGCACGAACTAAACCAATTGAGTAAACCATGGGGTATTTGTATTGATGAGGAAAAAACTATTTATGTAGCAGATCAAGGTAATCATCGTATTGTCAAATGGAAGAAAGATGCCATATGCGGTGAAACTGTAGCTGGTGGAAATGAAAATCATCGATTGAATTTTCCAACAAAAGCAATTATTGATGAAGTAAACGATTGTTTGATCATTGCTGATCTTGGAAATAAACGAGTAGTTCGATGGCCTCGTCGACCTGACGCAAGTAGGGAAATAATGATAGAGAATATTATATGTATTGATATAATTCTGCATCAAAATCAATATTTATATATTTTGGATATTGAGAAGCAAGAAGTGAGACGATGGAAGCTAGGTGAAAATGAAAAAGTTATTGTTGCTGGAGGAAATGGATGCGGAAGTAATCTCAATCAATTGAATAACGCTTATTTTATATGTATTGATCAGGAAGAAGCACTTTACGTATCAGATAGTTCTAATCATCGAGTAGTAAAATGGATAAAAGATGCAAAAGAAGGAATTGTCATTGTTGGTGGACATGGTAAAGGAGCTGATTTGAAGCAATTATCGTATCCTCAAGGAATATTTGTTGATAGATTAGGCACTCTCTATATAGTTGATCAGGGCAACTATCGAATAGTTCGTTGGATAAAAGGTGCAAAAGAAGGTAGTATCATTGTTGATGGGAATAGCAATGAAAATCAACTCGATGGTCCTATTGGTTTATCATTTGATAATGAAAATAATCTTTATATTGTTGATTGTAACAACCATCGAATACAAAAATTTGACGCCAACAATTGATTGTTATTTTTCAATCTATCGTTGCCATTGTGATAATCAAAACGTTCGATATATTTAGACAAAAGAATAACAGAAATTATTTTATTTTAATCCAGAATTTCGATAAAATAAAGCATTTTTTTTCTATTTTTTCAATAATTCAATTCAATCGTGACATTGTAATAGTGCATATGAGCAGACCCCTTTTTAATTCTACTTATGAACTAATTGCATGTTCAGTCTAAACCAATCAACAAATATTATACGTCAAAGGACTACAAGATGTAATCAGTTCCAATGCTCAACCGTTTCAAGGAACGAATACATCGATTCAAATCGATGGAGTAGTGAGTTCTTGAGGAAACTCGTAGTTCAATGGATATATCGATAATGTTAAATTGACTACACGAGCTAAAACTGCATCGGAAATATTCTTCGATGTAACGACCCCAATGGTTTAAAGGGTGTTTCGAGTAATACAGTAAGCAATCCGTTTTTCTAGTTTCAAGATAGTGACTGGATAGTAGTTTTACATGTTCAGGTGGTAATGTACCGAATGGTGCGTATCAAGAATTAGTTGATGTCACTGCGCTTGTTAATTTTTAATGAACTCAAAATAAAATATAATCACATAAAAGAAAAGAAAGAAATATTTATTTTAGTCATCAATTTCATATCGTTGAATACGATGATTATTACAATCAAGAACATAGAGATTATATTCTCGATCGAATAACAAATCCGTTGGACAAAATAATTGATTGGGTTCGTGACCGTATCCTTTATCTCCAATAATAGTTTGACCTTGTTTGCTGTCTTTTATCCAACGTATAATTCGATGATTCGAACAATCAGCTATATAAATCGTATCTAATGTATCGACAAAAAGTCCATTGGGATACGATAATTGATAATGTCGATCACCTTGTTCATGACCACCAGCAACAAGAATACCTTTATTTGCACCTTGATTCCATTTCATAATCCGATGATTTCGACAATCCGACACATAAATTGATTGTTGATGATCAATAAAAATCGAACGTGGTTGATTCAATTGATCGCAACGATTGCCTTCGCCATTTCCACCAGCAACGATTGTTCCTTGACTTTCGCCCAATCGATATCGACGAACTTCATGTTTGTCAATATCAGATACATAAAGATAATTATTTTTATCCATAGCTAAACCCCAACAATCAATATTTGAAATGAGTATATCACGTATGGTTTGATCTTGTCGTGACCATCGAATAACTCGTCGATGACCATGATCAGATATAATTAAACAATCATTTTCTTCATCGACTAGAACTTGAACAGGATGATCTAGTTTTTGATCAAGAACGACTTGCATTGTTCGTGAATGAATTTCACATTTTAAAATTCGATGATTATATGTATCAGCTACATATATTGTATGTTTTTCATCCATCGTCATACCCCATGAATGAAATAATTCATTTGATGGATTGATTTGAAAGCCATTTTGTGACCAACGAGCATCCGAAGAGACCTTTGGAATACTTAATTGTCCTTAAAATAAAGAAAAACTTGATTAGAATTTGTTTGTGTTTGTCTTATATACTTGATTTTAAAAGACTTGTTCGTGCAGATCGAGCAACTTCTCGTAATTGAATAATAAAAAGATCGGTCGATGGATTTGTTTTTCCAATAAGTTGCAAATGTGTACCGGGCATAAGAATAACTTCATCTTCTTTATGTTTAAAATGTGAATGATTTGTTATAGATTTGCCATTGATTGATTCGATTGAAATTAATGTTCGTAAACCGTTTTTACCGAGAAATAATTCTGATTCCATCAATGAAATCGTTTTCGTACACGAACTAACACCCCACCAGAAAATATCTCGTTTCGTTTTGTATTCCGAAGTTAAATGAACTCCTTTGACACCACGAAAAATTGTTCCCGTCATTGATGGTAATTTATGTAATGCTGTTAGAAATAATTTCAAATAGGAAAACCAAGGTTGAACTTGATCATGAATTTCCGTTCGTAATGAATGATTTAATTGAGTATATAAACTAGTTTCATTGCGAAATTGCATTGTATATAAATAGATAGCAGCTGATTCATCTTGAGTTAAACTATCGGAAGGTTTTTGACAATTATCCAAAGCTTGTTTTGCATAGGATTCAATTTGTTTGAATAAATGAGATATTGGCTTAATTGTTTCAAGTAAAGGTAAGATTGGTTGAATTTCATAACCATCAATTGGAGAAACATGCTGATCGAGATCGATTGGTTCTTCATTTAAATCCAAAAAACGAACTGTTTCATCCATTTTTTTCTGTATTATTCGTGTTTTTTTTTCTCGCAAAATGCTCTCGTTCGTATAACAGCACGAATATTTTTCTTATCTTATATATAATCGTTAAAAAAAATTGTTTCATTGGCAAAGCACGTTCGATACATATTTTTCGAAAAGAACAGAAGAGAAAAATCCTGTTAATTTACGTCATTGTTCACATATTAGATTTTTATTGTGCTAAATAGTTATCAAAATGCACAAGTCAACCTGAAGTGAATGAATCCATGATCTCAGCGTGGTGATGTGTAAATTGCTCAAAAGTATTATAGGTCGATTCAACATGCGATGCAGTACCTTTGAATTAAATAAACATGTTGATGAAGTATAATATTCGCAAAGTATCGTCTTACTTGACTGTTTCTCGGTTGATGGTATTTCATCCGTGAATGAACTAGTCGAATTGATTGGATTTGAAGTAGTATCGTGTTCTGGATTGGATGAATCTATATACGAAAGGATTATAATTATCAAATAGTTAGTTTGATTATATACTTTCATTTTGTGATGAAGTAGAGTCGCTTCTAAACGAATCCGAACTGTGGCGAAAATCCATCGGTTGAAAGCTAGATTTCATGGTAAAACGTTGTCGATCAATCTAAAAATCAATAAATTTTTTAAATAATTCTACGAGTATTCATGTTAAGCTTTCACATCTTCTGATAACGTATGTTTCGAATCGAAATCCATCTGAGACCAGAATAATTGATTTTCAGACGTCATTTGGAACCATATCGATCCATGTTTTTCATCGAGACGTTTGCCAATACCTGAAATGAGTTCATTAATGCCCGATGGTTCTCTTCGAATGTCAAGCTCATCGTCTATATACGTTTCGCTATTCACCATAGTGCAAAGACCAACATTGCCAAAATATATGATTTTATTATTATCTTCAAAATGTTGAATATTTGGATGAATTTTCTGAAGAATATCACGAAATTCCTTGAGAACAGCATGCCGATTTCGACCGGACCACATATTTGTACAAACAAGTGCACAGAATATCTTTCTATTCGCACATTCTGATGCTAACCATTTGACATGTTCTAGTTTAGCAAATGAGCCCGGTGACGCACAATAGATTACACACAACGGTTTTGTTGCTGTAATTAATTTATTGATATGATCACGTACATCGATTTCACTCCACGATTCGATACCAGGCAAATCCCAGAAGATGGTTCGATGTAAACGATTGTTTTTCGTGTATTCGACTTGATATTTCTTCAATTGTTTGGTACACGAATCTAAAATGACATCATTCTCTGCTAGTTGTTGTTGACAAATTGCATTGATAAGACTGCTCTTTCCTACACGAGGTGATCCACACAGGACGATGTTAATTTCTATTGAATCTTGATCCATTCAATGTTCTCTGTTCTAGAAAAATGTGCAAAACTATTATAAAAAAAGAAGAAAAGCAAATTTCAGCAAAATAGTCAAGTCTATCGTGCTTTTATATATGTCTCTGCTAGGAAAAATAAAAACTCTCGTCCAAGATCACCAGCCGATTTATCTCGTATACTTTGCAGTTCTGCTATACGAAGCTGAAAAAATCCATTCGTTTTTTGAGACATTTTCTTCCAGAAATCACGGCGATCAAGAACAGTTATGCACCATCCAAGTAATTTCTTTTCATCCAATAAACTCATAATACAATATATAAGTTCATCCACACCTTGGCTCGGCTTAGAAAAATTCATGTCTTCATCCCGATATTCGATCGAATTAACCATAGTGCAAAGAGCACCGTTACCAAAAAAGGTGACTAGATGTGGTTTATTGTCATGTGTTTGAGGAAATTCTTCTGATCGTTCATCACCAAATATATGCAGTTCTTTTTTGAATTCTTCGATAACGCGTTGTCGTTTGTTTCCTGACCACATATCTGTACAAACTAGAGCGCAAATAATTGATTGATGTTTACAATATTGTAATAAATAACGAAGTGATTCTAGTGATGTGAAACTGCCAGGAGATGCACAATATATCACACACATAGGATTGCTCGTTTTGATGAATTCAAGAAATTTTTCTTGACTTTCTTCTTCTTTACGTTTCTCTCCAAGCTAAGAGCGGCATTAACAAGAGAAAGGGTGGGATGCAGTGGTTAGCTTAACTTACTAAATAGCGCGAGTATCCTCGTAAAAATATACACTTGTTATTATTGCAATCTACTAGCGCGTTAGCGGCTCTATAATACTCTTTGAGATCGAAGTACGCTTTTGCTTGTAAATAATATGGTTCTTCATCGTCTATTTTAT
>ERZ781398.2219-NODE-2219-length-16844-cov-4.083626_pt1 | contig 16844 bp, 19 predicted proteins | sample MGYA00433077_ERZ781398 | MGnify/ENA primary metagenome ERZ781398 (study PRJEB29847, sample SAMN06458254) | wastewater metagenome | isolation source: Wastewater bioreactor | place: South Africa: Cape Town | study: EMG produced TPA metagenomics assembly of the... | reverse complement strand
AACAAAGTGGACAGACAGACAGACAGACACACACTGAACATTATAATATAGATTTTATCATTGACCTGAGACAATGCATGATTAAGTTCAGCTCGATCAATAGTATTTGTTGGAGTAAAACTTCTCTCTCGAGTGGTTCTTCTTTGATCGTTTACTTGAACTGATTGTTGTTGAGTATTTGATGTTGATCATATTTCTGAAGAATATATCAGAAAACTTATTATTACACAAAGAGAGAGTTGAAGATATTTTAACTTTTACTTTGGACAATAATTTTAAATTTGATATTTTGTTCAGATGGAAGACAAAATATATCATTGTTGTTACAAATAATTCTGAAAAAAATAGACATTTATGAAAATATCTTGCACATTTTGTAAACTTGCATATTGTCCAGCTCTACATTCGAATCTTTGTCAACACATCGTAAACAAATAATATGTTGTCTGAATAGAGTTTCTAAAACTCTTTTTTGAATTCGATTGTTTTCTAACGAGATTAGAAATTGTATTGTACCATCAGTAAAAACTACATTTGGCGAAGATACAGAAAACATTGCAGCGGACATTTTTATTAATCTACAATAGACAAGATGACCAAAGATATGATTAATTCAAATTTAATTAAGAGTAGAAGTAGCCAAGTGTCATTTTGATAATATAATAAAAATAGATCGTCCCTTTTGTCATAGGAATCATTCTTGCTGATAACGAAGGAATTAGTTTTCTATTGAAGTCAAATGAAGGTATCTAAAAACAAATAAATTTAGGAGAATAAATAAATAATATAATGTTTGTGTGTGTGTGTAATATATATTTATATCGATTCACATTAAAACAAATTCCACTGTTGAACAACAAAAACAAAAAATAAAATGAATCTGACAAGAAAAAAGAAGAAAAAAAACAGATCTATTTAATTGTTCGTTTCGATAATTTCTCAACCTCTTGACTAAGCGTATCAACATTATCTTTCAAAGTTAGATTTTTCAAAAGTGTATCTTCTAAAACCGATTGTAATTTGCCCATCACATCCAACGCTGTTTCAAGTGTCATTGGAGACGATTGATCGAAATATTTCTGCGTTGTAGTCGTTGACTGATGATGATTATTAGCACGACTATACAATGTTGCCATCAGCGATGACGAATGGTTTCGACTTTTATTCGCTAGTTGTTGTTTAACAGAATCGGACTCGCTGGATGTGTACATGAAACTATCTTCATTCATTGCGTAAAATTGAATGATTTTTCGTTTATTTTGCAGATCTTGTGTGAGCAATTGAATATGATCGTTGAGAAACTCGATTTTTTCTTTTCGTTTAACGAGAAGTTTCTGTTGTTTGACTAGTTTCTCGATTAGTTTCTGTCGATCGATGTCGACGATATTGACGAGAACTTCAGGTTCGTCGTCGATGTGCGAATGAGACATTGGAGGAGGTTGATCAGGTATAGAAACCGGAGGTGTCATTTCATTTAACGAATAATTGGAACCTGTTGGAGAACCACGACTTGACGTGTTATCACCGAGATTTTCTTTAGTTGGAATGGTTTTGCTTTGACTAGAAAGAATAAAAGAGTTAGTTCGTTTTTCTCTTCGCGTTGTTGTTGTTAAGAAAAAATACTTCGTCGTGAGAAGAACAGGCGATTGATCATCGTTGTTAACAGTTGATGGTGGTGTTGGTGTTTTCTGTTTTTGTAGTTGTTGTAATTGTTTGATGAGATCTTTTGTATTTGCCTGATGTTTCTTTTTCAAAGTTTGAATTTCGACTAAACTATCTTCGTATTGTTTAACACTTTCTTCATAAGATTTATTTAATTTTTGATATTTATCATTTAATTCATTGAATTGAATTTTCAGTGATTTTTCCGTTGTTTCAAATTTCGAAATCTCATTCGAGTTTTCTTCGTTCGTTTTCTTCAGATTTTCTAATTCATCGGATGTTTGCTTATACAAATTCTGAATTTGTTCGTAATCACTTTGCAGAATCGAGTTTTTCTCGGTTAATTTCTGTGTTAAATCCAAATATTCATGTTCTTTCTCCAACAATTGTCTTAGATCGGCATTATCAGCAAGTGTTTGATTGTGAAGACTTTCGATTTGTTTCAAACGTGAAATTTCCACTGAATCTTGTTGTCGAGCAGCCAGTAAATCTTCGTACAGTTTCTTCGTCGATTCTTTTTCCTTCAACGCATTCTGTCGGAAATTTTCGATGACATTTTCAAGAGCAACTCGATCTTCATCAGCTGATTTTAATTTCTCTCGTAACAAATTGTTTTCCTCTTGAACATTATCCAATTTGCTTTTCAAAGCGTTGTGTTCGCTGGAAAGAGTTTCGAACGTTTGCGTACGTTCGTCGTCTGTTGGAATCGATTGAATAGTTTCGGTTAACTGTTGGCATTGAGAGTTCAGTTGAGCATTGGCTTCTTGCAAATCATTGAGATCTTTTTTTAGCTTTTCATTGAGTTCTTTTTGTTCTTTTAACTGCAAAGATTTGCCTTTTAAATGATTTAAAGTTGATTTGAGTGTTGCATCGATCGATTGATTTAATTCTTTGATTTTGTCGGATTCTCGTTTCATTGTTGTCAATTCACTGAGTTTACTTTCGTAACCCTGTTGTAATTTCGTGTTCATCAGTTTCAATTCAGCTAATTTCGTTTGCAGACTTTCTTTTTCTTTCAATAAATCGCCGTATTTTGCGTTGAACAACTCGCAACGTTTGTCCGAATCGAGTTTGGCCTTTTCGGCTTGAGCATAGCGCATAACATTCGATTGTTTTTCTTTGGTGTTTTCGTCTTTCAATCGATTGATGATCGATTCGTAGTGCTGTTGGGAAGCAGTAAGACGAGCGTTGAGTTCCGAGATTTCATTGGTTTGATTGGTGATTATCGAAGATAAACGAGCGATTTCGATTTTATCCGGATTTTCTACCGAATCGGTGTTTTCAATTGGTTCATTGGAATTTTCAGTTGTTTCCATTGGTATTTATCTAATAAATCATCTAGAAAAAAATCATTTTTGCTTTGTCAAATATATATATATTATTTATTTTCTCCTCCTGTTCAATGCACAAGACCCAAAAAAATAAACTTTTAAAATGCAAGAGAACAACAACAACAACAGAAATAGATCCGATTAAATTGATTTTTCTCTCTCTCGCTCGCTCGCTCGCTCGCTCTCGTTTGAATACGTATTAGTAAAGCTATTTACACCGATTAAGCGACAAAAATAACAGAACGACTAGAGCCGGGAATGAAAACCGAACAGATGAGTAAAACAACAGAAAAAGAAAACAAATCGAAGAATTTATTTGCCGTATAATTGGGCGAGAAAGTCGCCCAGACTAATAATTGTCGTCGGATCTGTTCGTTGTGTATGATTCCAAATGTAAATTGCAAGGCCACTAATTGTCAACGTCACACCCCAGAGAACAATTCGTGGCAAAGCTCCTGGCTGGATGTTTCTCTCCAATGAAGTTTCCTCATCATTGTCGTTTCCGTTCGAAGATTTAGCGTATCGTTGTCGAAGATACATCTCGATCGGTGGATTTTCAAGATGTTCACTAGAAAAACAACATTGTCAACGAATTTCTTTGCTTTTCAAAGAGAAATCAATACCATTTCTTTCGCCATTCATCATTCAAAACATCGAGCGTATCTGGATGATGATTTCGAAATAGATGTACAGACTTTTTAATTATCTTTTCCCAAGTATTTTTATCTAAATCACTGGGTAAACGAGTTAAATATTGATGCAACGACGCCATATCACATTCAACCGAGAGAACTTGCTCGGCATGATGATTGACAATCTAAGTACAATCCATCGAAATCTCGAAATCAAAACAAAACTATCTAATTACTTCAGCAGCTACATAAACCGGCATGAGAAAATGGGAAACAATAAACAAATCGTAGAGACGTAGGATTACGTCGAGATCATCTAACACATGCGAATACCAGGTTATAAACCATGACAAGGCAAACATGACATTTCCAACGCCACCTCTGAAAATCAAATTGAAACAAAGTTGTTCGAAGTTTGAGCTCTTACTTCTGCATATATTCTGCACAATCACTATTTATACAATTGATCAAAGGCATTAGATAAGATAGCAAATCTCGAGTTTTTTCCATTGTTCGCCCCATAAAATCTCTACAGAACAAAGCGCAAATCGGATCAGAGTTTATTTTGATTTTGTTGAGATTTTTACGTGAAATGTGATTTGGTAATGGTATCGATAAATGGAAGACATAGATCTGCACCAAGAACAAGTAAAAATGTCAAACAAATATCATGATAACCCTCAAAATGAAAACAAAAGTCTCTTTCGATGTGATTCAATTCGAAGAAGTTACTTGATAATAATTGAGATGATCATGTTTGATGAGCATTTTTACGATCACAATTATCAATTCTTCTTGAAGTTCAAGTCGATCCGAATGCGAATAATCTTGATTCGAACAAAAATAAAAGCAAATTTCAAAGACGAGAGATCTTTTCGAATTTTACTCGGTGGAAATCGTTTCAATGTTCGTTCAACATCCAATCGAACTTGTCCGTAGAATCGATGAGATTCAATTTGATCTTTACCAGCTGCAAAATAATCATTTGTACAAAAATATTCGTTTTTATTTTCATCGAATTCAACTTGACAATACGACGGAACATTGATTAGTAAAGGCCAGATTTGTTTTCGTAAATCTCGATTCATTAAACCCGATAGTCGAGCATATTTGATTAATTTACGTTGGTTTTTCTGTCTCAAACATTTATTAATTCGATCTGAAAGTGTTTTATTGATGAAAACAAATGTTTCATCATCACTCAACGATGATGAACCATTTGTCGTAACTGATGACGAAATGGTTTCCGAATGTGCATCTTCCATTAAAGCCGAATCATTATCTGAATCTGATGTTGTCGAATTCGATTCATAGAAATGTTCATGTGTAATCATAACAAGTAGAATGATCAAAATGTGGCTAGAGGAAATAAATATTTATTGTTGATTCACTCGAAAAAAAAGAGAATGCAAGTTGAGAGCTACTGAGAAAGAAAGAAAAGAAATTGAATGTAGCTCTATCTATACGCTTGTCATTGTGTAACTTGTAGCCAATTGAAATGATGATGATATCGAATTGCGAATCATTCATTCATCTGTCATATTTGAAGATTCACAGTTCAATACGAATATTAAACATGCTGAAGCAGTTTTTCGATAAAAACCTTCGATTTTTGTTTGCTTAGCACCTTTGGACTCGATAAAAAGCTGAATCAGCTGTGAATCTAGTTGAGATATCATTAGGTGAACTTGTGGTTGCTCAATACTAACTAAAATATGTAATTGTCGTATCATTACTGTTTTTTTTAATTTCAACGTCTAAACTTTGTCTCAATTTGTTCAGAATTCAGAGGTGTTCATTAAGGGAGGTTTATCTGTATATCAGAGAAATAAAAAATCGCTGTTGCATAGCACATACAAAAAAATTGTACGATAATTAACCGTCGAAAAAACAGCCAAGAATATACGAAGATAATTTAGAGATTGTCTTTTAACGTCCATGTTGCTAAACCAACCCAGAACGATAGCGTCTACGACCATTTTACACAGTCTACAGTCGTATTTTATCGTAAATAATTTCGAGGATATTTAGATCTTCATTTTTTAAACTAAGTATTGACAACGTTCGGTGAATAGCCACACATCATACATTCGTTTTCTCCAAGATGATAATATCGAATGATATCGTGCTTTGATAAACTTGCACCTGATGAACATTGACATTGTGATCTGGCCCTTACATTCCATGGATTGATTGCTCTTGCCATCATTGGCTGAATTAACCCTTCTTACACTGAGCTACTAATCCATCGACTTTCTTGTTTAATTGATTAAATTTCGAATCGATCAATACGGTCGCCGTGACGGTACAAAATGGGTCATTCACGGCAAATCACGACTGTTAACGGTCGTACTAGTTCGACCTGGATGATCTTGTTGAATTATTGATTTCAATTGATTCTTGTTGAAAATTCAATGTTGATAATCTCTCTAAATAATAAGATATAAATCGTGTTATTTCGGAAACATAAGAATGTATATTTGATTTTACTTTTAACAATGATCTTAAAGATATGATTTTCGTTACCAGAAATCGAATATTCATCATGTCCACAAGCAATGCTAAATAAAACACGAAAACTTTATCAAAATCTCGTACACGTTTCGAAAACTTACGTGAATAACAGTACATTTGAAGTTTTTTCAATGCATTCAAGACCGACAATGTGCTGTTTGAATAGAGCTTCTAAAAGATTCCTCTCGATTTTATAGTTGGATGTTGCGATTTTAACTTCTTTTGTTCCATCGGTGAAGACTACAACAAGGGAATTCAAGGAAGCAGCAGGCATGAAATAGATAATAGTCCACAATGAAAAAATAGTTTGTCTGTTTACACTGAGCTCAAAAGAACATCCATTTTACAAACTTGCAATAGGTGACCATTGATGGTTCGAACTTGATTGAACCCTACGTAGTTGAGGTCGGAGATAGTCCGCAGGATTCTCTGTCACAATCACAATATGTACAACCGTTTAATTAGAATCGCTTTTTAGAGTTATCAAAAGATCTAAATCAGTTGTTTCTCATTCCTATCTTCTCTACCGTCAGATACATTGAAAAACGGTGACACCACTAAAAAAAAACAACCGTCGTATGTATGATTCATCCAACTAATATCGTTGTAACGAATTGCAATCTTTTCACTTTTCCGCTCCGCTCCAAGATTTTCAAACAATTCTTTTCTTTTCTCACTAGTATGCCATCATTCTATCAGCATTCTTCTCTTTTGATGACAGACACTCACCACAGCAAACCTCTCATGGAATCGAATCGGTGATGCAGGTGCACAATTAATTGCTGAAGCATTAGGAATAAATCGAGTGAGATACTTATTTTATTTGTTCACTTGTACATTAGTCTTCTATATTTATTTCAGACGCTCATCAAACTTAACCTCTCGGAGAATCAAATGGGAGAGGAAAGTGAAGAGTTGCTTAGTGAACTGTTGGAGAAAAGGCTAATTTTGGGAATATACGTCTAGTTTCGTGCATGAAAAGCTGGCTGATAACTTCTAATTTTCGTTTTATATTAATAAATACCTGTGACTGGTATTATATTTGAAATTTTAGTAGAATACCTTAGATAAAAGGTATTATTCTCTCGACTCTAGGAAGTGTCTTATAAAAAAATAATAGTTTGAAGGTGTCAAATTTGATACATTGAAATGTTCATTTGTAGTCATAAGAAGTTGAATGGAAATTGAGAGCTACTGAGGAAGAAACGAAAGCAATTGAATGTAGCTCGATCTATACGCGTGCCATTGTGTATAATTTGTAACCAATTGAAATGATGATCGTTCTGTTTGTCTTAATCGAACGACTATATTTGGTTCTGTATTTTGAATGGACTTCAAATGATCTCGAAATATAATTTGATAATTGCTTTTGTTTGCCTTTTTTTGGGAATAATTGGTGTTCTACGAACGATCTATTGGTTGCTCTTTTTCACGACAATCATTTTTGGGTTTGTTCTATGAAGTTATTCGAATTTTTCTTCAACGAATTTATTATATCGTTTAGTTTTGTACTTCACCTTATTTTTCACAAACAATTATGGTTCAAATCAAGTTCGATTTATAATCGATTGCTAAGTTCGTTTATTAAATCTAAATTAGTGACTCATGTGAGAAATTTTCTTCGTATATTTCTATTTGATCATTGGAATTCTTTGTTTAGATAACGGACGTTGATTTTGAATCAAAATCCAATTCAAAAACATCGACTGATCGAGCATCATTAACCGGAATCGCGGATATTGATGAGCCGATTTATGAAGTAACAAAATTCGATTTTCTGTTCGTCTTAATTCGAATCGATTTGATTTCTAGTTAGTTGACCTATTTGTTCGTGATTATGTTGAAATTTGGTATAAAACTCAGATAAGTTCGGATGAATCGTTCATTGACGATGTTAAAAATGGCATTTATACAAGCATTCGACATCTTGCCGAGAGGTTTTCCTTGGAAAAATTGTTGTTTCTGTCGACGATTGTTGAATTTAGATTAAAAGAAATCGATTGGCTTGATTTTTGTACGGGAACAATTGTCGATAGTTTTGCAACACACGTTCGATTGTATCGAAAAGCAAAGGAACGAATGCGTTTAGAACAATCGACGGATATTCGTTCGTGTTTCTTCGATTTGGAGGCGGAATACGAACGAGGAATATGCCGAGATGAAGTTTGCATGGATAAAGAAAAAGAAAAAGGTGAAAACGATCATTGACTTTGTTCATTTGAAGTTAAAATTGATTTTCTACAGAATTTCTTCGAGATATTGTCGAAGTTTTGATCTATATTCTTCTACCAGCCAATGAATTTCGCTGTATTCCAGCGCGGACCATCATTCGAGTAGATTTTCAATTTGTAATCGAATTTCAACGCGAGATTTTTCTTGTTTTCGAAGGAATTGGTGGTGAATTTAGGTTTAGTGCCTTTTATTGACATGTATTCCGATCCCGATGCGATCAATCAATTGATAATAACCATGGTAAAACCAAAGAAAAGCAAAAGAGAACGGTTATTAGTTTGATTTTGTGTTTTTCAGTGTCAACAAATTCCGTTGACAATCGATAATTTTCTTCTCGTTGTTCGAACAACGGATTCGAAAGCTGAATTAGAAACGCTAATCGAACGGCTTGACATCGAAACGAATCGATGGCGTTCGAAAGATACCGGCGGAGAGAATGGTGAGCGTCTTATTTTTGCAATTTCGATGATTCGGTTTTTTTGTTTAGACGCGGATATTCGTGCGACTTTGAATAGTTATCAGTATCTGAAGAATTTACTCATAGAAAAGAAAGATATTCAAGTTCGATTGGATCCAATGATCTTTGTTTGTCAAATTTTGAGTTGAATTTCGAGAGAATTTTCGAGAAATTTTGTAGGATGACGAAGAAATTATGCCGAAAGTGTCCTTTCGAGATTTGCCTTTAACGGAAATTCTCAATAATTGCAATGGTTTAGATTATTTTCTAAGTAAAATTTCGAGTGAAATCGAGTTCTTCAAATTGATTTTTCGGGTTTTCGAAGAATTTCTGCAATCAATTGATGCGAATGGTTACGGAAATTTTTATTTAAACGCTGAAGTAAACGAAGATTTTGAATTGAAAAAAACAAAACAAAACAATTGATTTTGCCTTCAGGCATTCCGTTGTGCTGGTCAATCAGCATCAATAAACAAAGCAAATACAACTCTCGAACAACAGAAAATCAATCAGGATATTCTCCGCCGAATGGCTAATGATCTTATTGAACAATATTTCCTTCCGACAGTAGGATTTCCTTCGCCTTTCGAATCGATGATTATCTTGCAAAATTCTCTAGGGAACATTTAAATTGCCGATGGATGAAGAGTTAATTCATCGAACATTGAACAATTTAAACAACGAAACGATCGATGAAACTCTTCTCGATGAACTTCAAGCGAAAGTTTGTTTTCTTTTCGCAAAAAATTCCGCTCGTTTTGCTTGAAATTCCGTTGATTTTCAGGTTTTTGAAATTCTCTCATCGAGCAAATACTACGGTCAATTCAAAGCTACACCACAGTATCTCAAAGTGCTAAGTGAAATCGATTTCACTGAATCATTAAACGATAACAATTCCGGTTCGAAATTTCCCTCCGAAATTCTATTTTTCAAAATCTTCTTCTCTGCATAGACGCTGCTTCTCTCTGTAGTAACAATAGTAACGAACTGCTAACAGATTCGCTTGAATCGCCAAGTATTCAACAAGTAAGTCCAGGCGTGAGCACTGGCAGTACGACGGCGAATGCGCCTGATGTGCTGGATAATATCGAGAATTATTTGATAACAACTGAAATCAATGAATCAGGTAGAATTCGAGCGAAAGATCGAAGTTCGAGCTGAGTTTTTCTGTAGGAATCTGTTGTGAAAAAGGTGAAAAATACGCAATTTATGTTATATCCGTGTCTTGTAAACCAATGAATGCGTTGAATGATGATCAACGACGCGAATGGATAACTTATCGTCGTTATAGTGAATTTAATGACCTTCATTTGACAATTAAGAAACGTTTTCCAGCGTTAAAAGAGTTTATTCATTTGCCGAATAAAAGTTTTATGAATAATACAAGTCAAGAAGTTCGTGTCAAACGACAAAAGGAATTAAATGATTATTTAGTTGTAAGACCAATTCTTATTTGTATTTGTTGATTTTCTCTCTCTCTCTTTCTCTGTAAAAGACATTGACTAAACCAAAAGTTATCCAACACAATCCAGGTCTTGGCGAACTTCTATTGAAATTCCTTCGAAATCAACAGTGGAAACACGAGCAAACAGAATTAGCTCGCAAGGTAAACGAATTCATCTCGAATCGATTTGCTCTCGTATCGGAGAAATAAACCTTTCGCCTGCATTTCATTGTTATAGAATCTCTTCCAATCAACGGTTTGTTTAGCCACCTTGTTTTCTTTTTCCTCACCCCTCTCGACTTGCACCGATCTGTGTTGTTCCTTTGTTTAATTTTGTTTTCTGTTTAGGTCGATACTTTAGTAAATCCGTTTAAACAAGCCTCGTTGGGTCTTGTCAAAGGCGTATCGAAAATCGGCGGCGGTTTAACCATTGTTTCTGATAGTGTGAGAGAAAATGCCGGCAAAATCTTTCGCACAAACAATTCCAATCATTTGAATATCAATTTGAATAAAGATACGAACACGTTTTCGCTTGTTGAAGATACTCAAGCTGAGGTTCGATCGTTGAGATTCGATTGATCATTGTTTTGTTTTTGAATTTATTAGAATGCGAAAAATATCCCGCTACGAGTTTTATTAGTAATTATGGATGAAGTCTTCGATTTGAAACAGAAAAATCTTTGGTTTCGATCGAGATTTGTCGCGATTTTGAAAGGCGTCTTGCGAGCGTTCATGGGCGATTCAGTGAATCGGTAAATTCAACATCAAAATCGAAGATTTTCCACTTGTTTCTTTTTAAACTTCAGTCGAATTGCGATGTTCGTTCAACATTGGACATCGACCAGTAAAATCGCCAAAGAAATCAATCGTTTCAAGTAAAACTCAACTTTCCAAAACGCAAATTCTTCACTCAAAAAAACTAATTTCGTAGAGATAATTTCTGGCCAGGTGGAATTCTCGGCGATCGAGCGCCTGAACGAGATAAAAGCGTTCGAAATGTCACTCAAGTTCTATGCAAAGCTAAACTACTCGGCATTGTTTCCGACGAACTTCGACACATCATCGGCAGTGAAACAACACGTCGAGGTTTATTACGTTTATTCGAATTATTACAAAATGAAACATTCAATCGACGATTTGTTTATATTGTTATCGAAGCTTTTCTGATAAAACTCTTTCGACCGAATGATTTACAATTGATTTTCGAGAAACTCTACTCGCAATCACCGCGTGTCAAAGAAGAATATCGACGGCGAATCTTCGAACAAGAACATTATCATAATAGTGTCATTGTCAATCGACAATCATCGTTTTACGGAGAAACAACACAACGACCGTTGTATTTCAATCGATTAATTGTTCGAACTGATGACAATTTAAATGTACAAAAACCTTTGCCGAGAAGTCTATCGAAAATATCGAAATGAATATGTTTGTTTTTCTTCTCCTCCTCTCTTTTGTATCTCTTCCGGTGGTGATATGCAAACGTTCCGTCCAACTGTCGAATATAGAAAATATAAATATGACAAATAATCAATTCGATTTTGTATAAATCTGTCTGATAAATATATCTAAATTCTTCTTTATTCTGTACATTTTTTTTGCTCATTCCTCCATAACAGTGTGATTTGACCTACAGTTACTGTATTTGTTTTGTTTCTCTGCTTCTAATATCAATTATTATTATTCGCTGTCTTACAAAAACAAAACCATAACATTATTTCTTGTTTTACTGACAGAAACACTTGGAAATAAATCTATATATATTCTTTATTATTTTTATCATCATTTATATGTTCTCATTGTCTCTATTGACAGATATTTTCCTAACAGCTGCTTGTTTTTTCACTAATCTTCAAGCAAAAAATATCATTGAACTCTCGGTGGTATTCGATAGATTTTTATCGAAGATGCCCAATAGTTCTCCGGTATTACCGTCGTAAATGTAAATACGCAAGTCTTCATCAACTGCCCAGATTCGGCCAAGAGGATCGATGGCAATGCTCGACATCCATTGTAGAGAGGAACCTTGCATGTTGAATGTTCCAAATGTCCAATTAAGTAGATCTAATGATACTGTGAATGTATATATCGATCTCTGAGGTCGATAGATAATAAAATAAAAGAGTGTATTGTTCACTGTGACGATACTGTGCAGTAACTATCATTAGCGTATTGTTACGAGCAATTATGCACATTGTCGGATAGGTCCTTGTGTTGTTTGTTTGGGTCATAGTGAGAGTACCTGAGCCAATGTAATAAATACCATTGTTGCAACTCAATGCAGCAAGTGCTACAGAATGCAAAGATTTTGTGGTTGCTCAACTGACACTGTCATATAGTCCGATGTGTTACCTACTAAATGAAAAGAAAAACAGAACATATGAACATGTTTTTAGTTGTATAATTTTACTGTGACTTGATTGAAGGATAAGAACTGTTGAACCATAATCAGTAAAGATTTCACAAATCTTGGTATTCGAAAAATAATTGATAGCAACTATTGAAGAATTAATTCTCAATGTGTGACAGACTTGGTGTATTCGTTTTTAACATTGCATTTTGTACTTTTCCTATTTATTCTAATTTCCTTTTCTTTTCTCTATCCGTCATGACAATGAAAATTAATTAATTAATTTCAAAACAATGCGACATTGAGAATTGAAAGTACAAAAATAATAAATTCAAGACGCAGATCATATTTTTCTTTTTGTTGATATCAATAGCACAAGATATACATTTCATGTGTATGATTGAATAGAAATGACGTTTGTCTTCACAGTAGTCGTCCTTTTCTCTTTGACGTTTCTGTAAATTATTATGTAATGTCTTGAACTCAAGCAATATCCGTTGACCTTGTTCGAATAAATACGTTCCATGGTTTATAGATAAGAATCAATAGCTATTACTAATATCATTCATTTGCCAATACACTAAGTATATGATTAAATTTCAACGCAACCTTGCTTCGGATTTTCATCTCAAAAAAAAAGGTGAATTAGCATATACATCATTATCATTCGTACTAATAAACTGTTGATTACTTAAGAAATACGTCTATCTCAGTATGATTCACTTGAACATTGGTGTCATTCGAAGATATCCGATCGATTCATGTTAGTAGTATTTATTTAGGTGTCGAGAGTAAATCAAATTCGGATTATGACAGAAATATTACTGTAAATAAACTATTAGACAATCGTTCAGAGAATGAAGAGAAAGAAAACATAGATAAGTAGTTGTCATTATGAATCGATAATCTTTTCTCGCATAAAAAGAGAGAGAGAGAAAAAAAACGGACTGCCGTTGTGCAACCAAAATGATGACTCAGTCATAATAATAATAGTGTTCCGAGTAACCCGTCTGTGAAAGTGTATAGAAGTGTTAGGAACAGGAATATTGCAACAGTTTGTAAACGATACAAACATTCGCCTACATACGTATACGTATTAATACGCCTACTTGTTATAAAGATAAGAGGAATGACCTTGAGTATATCGAGTATATATATAATATGAATAAACATTATATTAAATACCTTCACTGTGATTATTTTTCTAGATAAATATTTGCATTCACTACATTATGAAATTCATCGATATTGTTCTTCGTTTCTGTTTTGAACGCAATTTTATTCCTTTCTTTTCTTTTTTCGTTGTAAAAATAGAAGATAAACATGATTCTCTCGGAAATAGTACAGTTTTTATTTATAGGAAGATCTCCTACTATTTAGAATTCTTCTTCTTCTTCTTTTTTCCTCGTCGTTTTCTTTCCTTTTCTTGTTACTGTTGTTATTATTATTATTATTATTAGTATTTCGTCGTTGCTTATCTGGCCATGAGGCAAGAATATCTAACAACTGGCTTCCCAATCATCATCGTATCGTACATTACTGCAGCATCCAAGCGAGAACGAGCGAAAGAATTTTGAAGGAAAGATAGACATAAAGAGACAGATAGCGAAAGAGAGAAGAAGAAAAAAGAAAATTGTCTCCGTATTTTTTCGGTCTACAAATATCTATATACACATTATCCTTCTCTGTGCGCTGTTGGTTTTTTTTGTCGCCGTCGTCGATATACATGCAAAAAAAGGCAAAGAAAACGGCGTTTTTTTCTCGCTTTGTACATGTTCTTTGGGAGGATAATCGAGCTTGTTTATCTTATTTTGTCGAGCTACAAAGAGAGAATCAAACGACGAAGGAAGAATCCCAAAACAACACAACAGCTATAGGCTGCGTTGTCTTTGTGATCGTGCGAGTATCTAATAAGAAACAGAGAGTAAGAAGAAGTCGTTGTCGTCAATTTTTTTTTCGAAAACAACTCTTCAGGATAGATGTAAGTTAAAGATTATATAAAATTGTTTAAGAGACCGAGAGAGAAAAAAAAGATTGATTTTTGTTCTCTTTGTATACAATTGTGTCTGTACGTGCGTGTGATAATAATAGAGCGGCTGTTATAGCTCAATCAATCACTCGTGTGTCGATTATCTGTTGGTCTTTTTCTTCTTAATCATCCGATTGATTTGACGACACTCGACGTTTTTTTTTTATTTTCAGAAAAGCACTTCATCGAATCACTAGCAAACAGGCAATATGCATTCAACATTGGATACCTATCGTAGTTCGTCGACAGTTCGAAACACTCGTCTTCACTCGCCATCGCCCTATTTGGATTTAGGCTCATCGGGCAGCGGAAGTGACCGAGCAGAATTTCGTGATCGTTATCAAAATCGAGTAAAATATTTTCAAGAAAAAATCAAAATGAAAATGCTCTTTGTTTTTGTGTTTAGTATGCCTGGCTCGAAAAAAATCACGTCACTGAAGTTGGCTCACAATACAATTCGTTAGGCAAAAAAGTCGATCATAAACCGTCAACATGGAGATGCGAAGATCAAGCCGAAGCCGGAAAGTAAAATGAAAATTATTTTGAATCAAATTCAAAATTATGAATTCATTTGTGGTTTTTCCCAGGGAATTCTTACGTATTAACGATGAATGTGCTGATAAAATCTACGATATTCGCGAACGAAGTGATTTATCACGTGAATGGCTTCTTAATTCGGATGGTGTTGCACCGCGATTCTATCAAATGGAAGCCGACAGTGTCAGTCAACCGAATCGAATCGATTTTCTCGTTTTTACATTTTTTGTTTTGTCTTTTAGTTAAAAACTCGTTATGAATTAAACAACATGAAACGTAAATTAGATGGTATCAAACAATTACGTGCACGTTTATTCAAATAAATTCATCATCGTCGCATCTCATAACAAAAAGTTCATTTTAGTTTATTTTTTATTTTGTATCTAACAAACACTGGTGACATACAAAAACGAAAACTAAACATATTCTAAAAATATCAACACTCTTTTCTTTTTCTTCTTCTTTCGTTTCTATTCACCTTCTCTCTCTCTCGTTTTTTTTAAATATTTAACCCTCCGTTTTTTCATATGCCTTCTCTCTCAACAATCTCAATTAAACTTGTTTAAGAATTGTTGAACCTTTTCTTCTTCTTTTTTTGGTCTTTTTGTGTATCCATTTCGTTCGAATGGAAAATAACAGCACATATTATCATTTACATGCACAATTTGAATGCGTATAATAAAACTTTAGCAGCAGATCCAAGTGTTTTCTTGTCTCAATCAGACTTCCTGCGCCACTTGTTCTTATTGCTGAACATCTAAACCAATAACGAAACGATTTCGTTTGTCGATAGATGTCGCTAACATTTGCCTTTGAAAGAAAAAGCACAAAGACCTCTACACATAATGAATGTCAATATGAATCATTATGGCAGTTGATCTTCAGCAGTTGCATTGTAAAATATGGATAATGAAGTTGGATGAAATACATATTCTTTTGTCAAATGATCGTCAATTCTACGTATTTGTTTATTTCCTTTAGATATTCTTGTTGAGCCTAACCAAAATTCTTGTCATTTTATTTTCTTGTTCATATATTTACAATCGAATAATAGACAATTCAACTCATTAAAATCAACACTGATTTTATTCTCTCTTTCTCTTTCTCTCTCTCTGTGTCTCTTTTTCTTCATTTTAATTAACTAAAATCGACAAACAAACGAAAGCAAAACCAAAATATTCGATAATCATCAACTTTCAAAATACATTCTTTTGTTCCTTTGAATAAAATGGCAGCCGGCACACACATGGCTGCAACACAACAAGCAGCAGATGACCAAGCCTCATCACTTTACTTCTCTGGTATATGTCAAACAATATCCGTCAAATGTCAACACAGAAATGAAAACGGACTTCTAACATGTTCGAGAAATCTCTATGTTTCTTGTCCACATTGTCATTTACTACTTTGTATCGATCATATTCATGAACATGAAAATCTACTCCGATACGAAATCGAACAATTGATCAATGGTAAGACGCGACAAACGACATGATATTCTCAGATTGATTGACGTTTTTTTCTCGGATTTAGAAACGAATATCGTCAAAGCGAATATTCGAGCCTTATTAACAACATCTCAACAGCAACCATCGTCAGCAACAGCTCAAGTACTCGATGAAAAACAACGTACTCTATGTGAATTACTCGAAC
>ERZ781398.2215-NODE-2215-length-16866-cov-4.009101_pt1 | contig 16866 bp, 14 predicted proteins | sample MGYA00433077_ERZ781398 | MGnify/ENA primary metagenome ERZ781398 (study PRJEB29847, sample SAMN06458254) | wastewater metagenome | isolation source: Wastewater bioreactor | place: South Africa: Cape Town | study: EMG produced TPA metagenomics assembly of the... | reverse complement strand
AAGAATATCGATTAGAGAACAGTTTAAACACACTTTTAGCAAACGTAAATTAAGATTTTAAAAATCAAAAGAAAATCGATTGAAATTTTCGATTCAGGGTATTAACGATCAAGAATCATTATACGAAAATCAAGATGAAATCTTAAATTCATCTGTATGTATTCATTCGTCAAAGTTCAAGGTTAAATCGAACGTTTATTTTTTTTTTCTTAGGATAAATATCTTCATGTAAATGATCATTTTCAATTTATACGTTTAATTGAATCATTAAAAAGTAGATTTACAAATCGAATAATCGAAAAAAACGAATTGCTATTTTTTTTTCTTAGCACCACAATTAACTTTTCTCGAATGGTTTGTTCCTCCACAAACAACAGCAATAGCCGGTGACAAATTTCATACATTCAGTGTAACTGCTGACGAAGGTCTAACCGATCGAGTTAAACTAGAAGAACAATGTATTATTCGAAATGAAAATATTATTCTCGTCTAATTAATTAGTTTTTATTTTCAGTGGAAAACAGTCCTCAAGCAAATGTCGTTCTAATGAAAGATCTCGAGCCAATTCAAGGTCATTCATTGGTCGACTTTTCAGATTACATTATTAAACAACGTATGTTGTGATTTTATAGTAGAGTAATAAAACCGTGATTTAACGAGTTTTATTATCCCTCGAAGTATTTATATCGATCAATATTTGATTTGTTTTTTTGTTGTTACTTTTAGCTGGTCGATATAAAATTCGAGTTGTCAGTTTAGAATCTCCGCATATTTACACAACATGGCAAGAGATTGCTGTTGGTACGTAGATAATCTATTTGTCAAAAATGTTAGAAAGCAAAACGCATTGCTTTCATTGTTGAAATTCTTTTTTTATCTGCTGCTTATTCTTCTCGTTCTTTTTCGTTGCGAATCATAAAACATATCGCTGCTCGACACATACACAAAGTGAATCACACATATATATATATCGTTATCAGAAAATCTTTACCTTTATTTTCTTTTTTTTTCTCTCTCTCTTCTTGTTCGCATTGTTATTCATTTTAAAGACAAAGTAAGTTTATGCTGATTACTTTTTTCTCTGCGTGTGTGTTGTGTTTTACAATCCGATCATAAAAATGCTGCATTTGATTTTTCTTAAGTAATTATAAACGCTTCGAGATTATTTTCTCAATGTCAACATAATGTTTTGCTCGAACAATGTTGAATCTTTCTCTTCTGTAGGTTCTTGTTTACCCTATGCGTCCAGTCTAAAGACTAGTACAGACGAGCGTCTCTATTTTTCTTCGACAACACAGTTTTTCAATTCGACAACAAGCGATTTTGATTCGAAAGAAAATCGAGCTTTCATAAGTGAAAACGATCATCATTTGATCTCATTTCGACCTATTGAACAATCGCCGTACGATTTTCAGTTGCCAACAATGTCCTATCATACAACATCGACGAATCGTTCGCATCTTCTCGTTAATTATCGACCTGAACAAAACTACAAACCTGAACATTACACTCAAACGAAACCTATCGATTATTTCGATCATTCGACAAATACTGATGAAGACTATGCTTATGAAAGTACTCGTTCACGACGACGAAATTCCGATTTCTTTCTAACACCGACTAAATATCGAACAACTACTCGGCCACCGCTTTCGAATATCTTTTCCTACAGTAATAATCATAATAATAATAATGATATTGGTAATGATGATGATGATGAAATTGAATCACTTGGTTATGGAGAGAAAATTATCATTCCAACGAAGTATCGTCTTCAACAAGAACGTATGAAACAATTGATTGATGGAGAAAATCTCGTGACAAAACGTGATCAATCGAAACGAGCCAATTCTCGTGAAAATCTTCGATCTGTACATGAAATCAATCGAGATTCATCACCGGAGAATATCGAAAATAATTACTACGAATTAGAATCCCCACCTCAACGTCCTCAACCCTCAAGTCAAATTTATGAACGAAGAAAAATTCCGAATTCGTCATCGTCAGGTTCCGAACATGTCAATCAATCGAATTATTCGATACGAAAAGAAAACTACAGACGAAACGGATTGAAACGTGATTCATCTCCAACTCAAGGAGGACAACAATTCATGTTACCAGTCAGAGATCAAACGAATTACTACGATGTCGAAATACGACCACAACAATTCGATGAACAAGATCAAGTAACTCGGCCCGAATCCGAATCCAATCGTTTTAAAATCACTGCCAGTAACGTTGAATTACGTACGGAACCACTGGAAGAAAATCTCGATTCCAATCATCAGTCTCCATCGGGACAAATGCAATTGATATTCAAAGCAACTCTTCAAGGTCCTGATGTAGAAAAACGAGCTCAACATTCGATCAACGAATTAGTTACTCAACGTAGTCGTAGTCAAACAAATACATCTAATCTAATTGAACCTAAGAAAACATCTGTTTCCAATAGTCCTCAATCGATAACTAACATCGATCGACAACAAGTCACATTAATCAACGAACAAGATGATCAAACGGATTCGAATCGTCATTCAATGGCCTACATGGGTCAATCACCATTGAAACGACCGCAAATTCTAACTACACCTAAACATACATCTAATCAACAGATAACATCTCTTGATAATGATGATATTGGAATACAAGCAATGAGTAGACAATCATCATTTCAAAAACAACGAACACCATCCATTCCACGAAGTTATATTCCATTGATTTATGAAAAAAAGCCATTTAAACAAACAACTAATCCTCTCACACCACCTGAACTATTTTCACCATCGAAACCTGATTCACGAGCACCGTATAATTTCGGCGAACGTGATCAATCCGATGATGATGGTGATGATGACGATGAAGTTCAATGTGAAACATTCGGTCACAGTACACAGCCTCGACCTGCGATGAATACAAGTGCAAAACGAAATCTTGACTTTCCAACGACAACAGTTCCTCAATTTACATCTCAAGAAAGTTCGAATTCACCTCGACGACCCATCGAACAATCTCCCGAAGTGAAAACACCTGTTACTAATATTCTAGCACAAGAATTGCAACAACGTTTTGTTAAACAGGAATCAAACGAGAATCTTCATCAGCAAACACCTCCACGAGCTAATAATGTCGTACAAGATTCATACGTAGTTTCACCATCGAATAGAGCGTCGACGAATAATCTTCAACAACAACAACAACAGCAACAGATTGATTCGGATTATTATAGAGAAAATCCCGAGCCTGGAGAATCTCCCAAAAGATTCCAAGGAAATAAAACCGATGAACAATCGTCTCATTATGAAGATGACGAGGAGGAAGATGAAGACGAAGATGAGGATGAAGATGAAGACGAAGATAAGGATGAGGATGGAGAAGAGGACGAAGACGATAATAATCATCATAATGATGATAGTGTTACTGTTACTGATGATGGACAACAACAAGAAAACAACGATCAAGATGTTCATGATCAAACACAAGTTGATCATCCTTATATGAATAATAATACTCCTCAAGACGATGAAAGTCAACCATCATCAAGCAATCATCAGTCAGGTATTGGCGCATTGGTTCAACACGATCCTACTTATGAACCAACAAATAATATTCAACCAATACAGTTTCCACCGATGCCAACAACAACAACATCAACAAATGTAGAAAAACCACGGAAGAAAAAAGGTTTCTTCAGTAGTTTATTTCGAAGTGATAAAAACAAACCGCCAAAATCAACTTCGAAGAAACCAAAGAAAAAATCGAAAACATAATTTTTTCTTTCTTTGATTTCCAAATACGCGTAGCTCGATTACATTTTTCTTTTATCTGTGATTAATCCAATTTAATATATACGTATTCTTCGTTTTTTTTTCAATAAGTTCCCTAGTTTATTATTTTTCTCGTATATAAAATTTTCTCTTCAAGGTGAAGAGTTCTATAAAACGAAGAAAGAAAACGTTGTTATTCATAATGATAACAAGAAAAAAGAAAAGAAAAGAATAGAATAGAAAAGTTCTCTTGATAAGACAGTGGAATGTGTATGTGTGTGGGCAAATGATATGTTTGACTAAAAAGCAATCTTATCATCTCTCGAAATAAATCCGAAAAGAAAATCTCTCTCTCTCTCTCTTTTGCCTTCTCTTGTTTTTAACTTTATTGTCTATTTATTTACAGGTAAGAAACCACTGGAGGTATCTGTTCGAACTCCAGATCGTTCACATTCGTATACACCTGGTATCATACCACCGAAAATACCGTCAACACCAACTACTGATATAACCGACGAATTAGCTGACGGTGAATTTTTTGATAAACCACAACAATTTCGACAAACACCCGATCCATATCTTGGTGAGTCACGTAACGACGACGACGACGACGATTCGGATTCAATGACAGAAATTCGACAACATAATCGTGATCTGTCGAGACAACGACAGTTACAATCGAAATCTTTTCGAGATTATGGCACACAAATGGACGACAAAGGAACACGAACGATTGGCACCATGTCTGAGCCGGTTAAAACTCGAAATTCAGGTAATGAAACCCAACCACAATCATCATCGACACAAACTCGAGCTGCTCGTTTACACGAACTTAATGAAAATGAAGAAGAAGACGAAGATTTAAATTACGAACGATCAAGACAACCTCGCCGAAATCCCTATCGACGATCAACATCACGATCGCCATCACAACGAAATGATTATGACAATCGCAATCGATATACGAGCAGAACAAATGGCTATCATCCACGTTCGAAAAGTCAACGATCTTATATATCATCAAAAGATCCTCATCATACGCCTCCACCACCAGTTGAATATCGAACACCTTCGCCATCGAATCGCCATCGTTATCCTTCTTCGCAACGATCTCGTTCGCCATCGCCATCTCAGCATCGTTCACGTCCAACCGATCGGTATACTTCATCGTCTATATCGAGATATCATCTGAAATCATCGAGGCATCCTCCACCTTCGCCACCTCAAGATTACCGGCCAACAACATCGTATCAAACCTATCGGCCACGTGATCGTCCGCAAATGGTCTCAGCAGAAACAGATACAAGTCTCGATGGAATGAAACCAACGCAACATCGTGGTGTTCAACCCGAACCACTGCCAACAACTCGAGATTACGGCGTTGTAACGAGTGCAGAAAAAGTCTATCCAAGATCGCCACTACCAACAACAATAACAACGGTATTGAAACGCGACGATTTTGCTTCGCCGTCATCGAATGTTGATAAACGACGATCGTATCGAACTGATGAAGCACCATCAACGAAGAAAAACTATCGACTTCGACCAGAATCAAATGATTCAATTGCGAATTCGTACGAAAAATTGAACAGCAGAGATGATGAAATAACTACACCCAAATCAACGATTAACGATCGTCAAAAACAACAACGAACACCGATCATTACAGCTCTTTCCAATGATAACGACGAATACATTCGACAATTACCACGTGGTGATTCGATTTCTAATCCATCGGAGAGTATCATTCGACACGATACATTACCACGTGCAAATCAATCTCCAATTCGACAACTTCAACAAGCAACAACAACAACGAGAAATGATTCACAAGTGTATAATATCGGTACACAAAGTATTATTCATCAATCTCCAACGAACGAATTTGCAACACCATTTAAAGTTCGTTATGTTCGAGATAATGATGATGAAGATTTTTCATTGACTAATAATCAAATACGTTCATCGACATTGAAACGTGACGATCTACGATCACGTGTCAATCAAATACTTTTACTTCCAGTTATTAATTCATCGAGAACATACGTTTTCGAAAAACAATCGATACCAGCAAGTCATCTGCGACAATCGCGTATCAATGGTAATTTCTATCTTTCAACATCACCGACATTACGTTCATTGAATTCATCGTTTCAACATGATGAACCTGAAATCAATCCCGATCATTTCAACGGTCGTACATTACGATCAGAAGTGGCTTAAACTAATACGTTTACTTTTCAATTATGTGTCTGTGTTTCCCTTCGTTTTTTTTTGCACTAGCATCTCAAATTTTATGTGTGCGTGTGTGTGCTTCTTTAGCTTTTTTTCCCCCCATTAATAACAAAGTTTCTATTCGATAATATGTATATGAATATTCATTCATAAATAAAAACAAATCTACTCTAAAATTGAATTTATTTCCATGACATAATTAAAGCATTTTTAATTTGAATCTTTTGCATGTAATGAATCATTTATTAGTCATACTGACGAATATATAAACCAATGAAATCGGAGGATTTTTTTGTCTTTCTTGAGTAGAAAATGCATGCGCGACAGAACAGAAAGTTGGATTTTTCTCAGCGAATATAAGAACGTGAATTGAAATCTTTGTGTTTTTATTTATTTTGTGTATATTTTTAGATAAGTAGAAATTAACAATTAGAATGACTTCTATTTCTGAATACACGCATGAGTTTTCACTTCAAGAACCAAAGAACATATTCTCCCTTGCTGCAGATCTTTACCCAACTTCGAATAATATTGACAAATGTGTGATCGAAAAAATTGTTAATGAAAGAATATACAAACGAGAAGCTTTGCAAGGTGGAACTAGAAAATCTGATCAAGTTCTTAATAATGCTGGTAAAGAAGTTCAACCAAGTGACAATGATAAAAGACTCGAAGTTCTTAGTTGCACCATTAAATGCGCAATCGTAGTATTACATCCTACGAAAAACAATGATGTCATCACTTCGATAAAAGTTCTTTGTTACGATAAAAAAGAAGAGTCGTGGTCACAATGCATTTATTGTATTTACAATGAAGTTTCAAATACTTATTCGTTATTACAATTATCTGATATTTTTTTCTCCGATGAAAAAGAGCCTTTATCTATATTTAATTCTCATGATCCAATAATTGAAAATCTTCTTCGAAAGTTTGTTGTCGATGTTTTAAAATGTAAGAATAATCTTTGATAGTGTTAAAAACTATTCTTTCTTTTATAAAGATAATGAAGAAATACAATTCGATGGTTCAACTGATATTCGAGCAGCTGAAATTCCTCGTCAAGAATCAGATAATTTAAGTAATCTTACACTTCCAAATATAACATACGACAATTCAATAGAATCATTCACATCTAGTAATATCTAATTTCTTTCATATGATCGAGTATTTGTCTGATCTCTACTAAAAATAGATGGTAATCAGTCGTTACCAATTGTTACAAATGAACTTTTCTCTCAACCTGCAAAAGGAAATAGTAAGAATATGTTTTTTTTTTATAGAATTTCCAAAGAAAATCTATTTTAATTAGATGATCAACAAGTATCTTTAGTCGTAGATAGATATGAATTTCGACATGGACAACTTCCTAGTGATGATCAATCGATACTTTCAGCCGTGATTTTTTTATTAGATCGATCAAAATCGATTAGTTTCCAATCGCTTTACAAAAGTGTGGCTTCAAACATCAAATATTTGGCTAATATGAACAATTCTCCTATTCAAATATTGGTCAATAATCTAGGTTTAGAACAAATTCGTTATGATATTACATCAATTTTTAATGCGTTGTCTACTTTATATCCTGAAATATTATTTTGTATCGTATCAATATCAAAAATTCCAGAAACTAATCTCTACAAATTCAATCAAATCGATATTTATTCAAGCAATACATCGACACATAAAAAATGCATGTTTATTTTGTATGATATTCTGTTTAATAGCTATGTACCATTGTATTTATATGATAATGAAACGAATGAAGAAGCCAAAATAAATCTCAAATATGACGAATTTTCAGTGCCAATTTTGCAACAATTTATTCAAAAGAATTTCGCTTGTAAGTGAATTACGTATGCATTAACGAAAATTCTCAATACTTATTCATTTAATAGGTTCAAATAATCTTCATCTTCATATGGTTCAGCCAAATGATGATTGTCGTATACAACCAACTACTGATCGTAAATTATTTCTCTAATAAATATTCGTAAACTTTCAATCAAGGCTTTTTATTTCAGTTTTATCTCTTGGCATAATAGGAAATGTTAATACATTATCAACCGTCACCAAACAATCTACTAAAACTACTAGCAAAAGTAAAGTCTTAGCACTGATAAATTTATTTTCAATCGTTGTTCTTTTCATAGAATGTTTCCCATTATCAAGAACAGCATCAGCAACAGCATCACTTGTCTTAATGAATAACGAGCCCAACACTCTGGTAAAATTTGTCCAGCAAAAAATACCACGAGATGGTCATTGTTTCTATTGGTCGATGATCTTTTTAATACCTGAACTTAATCACATGACAGTAACTGATTTACGTAGCGCAGTGGCAGATCATGTTTTAAAGTCAGAAGAAATGGATCTAGAAGTGCTTTGTTCAGGAACGGGCTCAAATCTTCAAGAGTACTGCTATAATATTAAAAATACAAGTATGTGGGCTGATCATTTAGAAATTGAAGCAGTAGCTCAAATGTACAATACAGCAATTCGTATTGTTACCATAGAAAAAAAGAATGATAGCATATCAAATGTCTCTGTTACCGAAACTCTCAGCGGCGAATCATCATTCACTAAATGTGTTTACCTCGTATATATCGATAACAATCATTATGAGGCACTTTATTTGGAATATGACAACGAACCAAGTAAAACGAAAAAAATTTTCGAACGTAATGATCAAACTGTTCGAGAATTACTTTATGAATTTTTCAAAAATGAATACAACTGTAAGATACTTTCAGAGTCAAAACGAAATTTAATCTACGATTTATGTTTAGATCATGGAGAGATCAAATTTTTTCACGACAGAAAAAATGAAGTACCTTCTGTTCCAGTCCGTATAAATCCATCAGATATAATTGAAAATCGTATAAGAAAACGTCGAATACCAAATGAAAATTATGATCAATTCAATAAGAAAACTACGAGCACAGAAGGTTCAATTGTGAAGTATAAAATGGAATTTCAAAAACAACCGATGCCGAGATTTCGTGCTCGAATGCGTAGTGATATTGAACCAACAAGTAAATTCAATAAAACTGGACAAGAAACACAACTAAGAAAGCCATCCTATATGGCAGACTGTGAAAACAATCATTGTCTGACTTTGCTGGTTTGTTATTTGATTTCAAAGAGAAAGTTTTTTCTTTAATAATAAGTTTTAGATTCCAAAAGAATTGTTGACTCATAATCTCGATTATTTATGTGCGAAAATCACTATCATAACACGATGTTTCAATGATGGACGTGCGTATGAACATCCGTATTTAGTATTTTTAGTTTGTGATAAACAAACAGTAATGATTACAAATCCATTATATATACATTTTGGCACTCAAAGTGAATGTCATAAACTGACAATAAATGCAGATGGATCGGCTAAATTAAAGTTTGTTGTTTTGAACTTGTCTAACATTGAATGATTATATTTTCTTGATGTTTTTAGATTATTTTTAGTAATTATCAAACGAAAATTATGTGAGCTGAAACAAATAAAATCTCTGATTGTTTTCAATCCATCGAATTCGAATGCGAGTAAATTCATCAGAACATTTTTGTTTTCTTATTTACAAATATGCTGTTTTTTACTTATAACTAGAGAAAAAAGAAATTCCAGTCACAAGCACACATAGTGATGAGTTTGTAAAACAGTACGATTTACATAAACTTCAACTTTGTGTTACTTTATGGAAAAAAGATTCGAATAATGGTGAATATCATCGACTTGATGATATTCCGTGTATTAGTCAAGTGATTGAGGAAGATAAAGATGTACGTTTACTTTAGCAAATACTTAATAAAAATAATAATTTATTTTAGTGTAAAGTTAGTGAAGTAACACAACGTTTGCACAATTAACAATCGCAATTCGCAGATAATTAAACAAACAAAAAAAGATGCAGTTAAAAACTGATTGCTTTTTGTTAATCTTGATTTTCATTTTATTTAAAATAAAATAAAACTATGTGGATCAAGATGTCGCCAAAGATCTACGAAAAAACATATGTTCGAATTTAAATGATATCGAATGAGAAAGAGAGAGAGAAAGATGACGAAGGCATATAGAATAGAAACCCTCGACTCATTTGTTTGTTCGATCGAATATATAAATCGATGTTCGCGTGATTTCTATGTTCATTTTCTTCTATTCGAATAGATCAGAAATGTCAGCAGCCTCTTATCACTATGCATCTTCCATGAATTCATCCGGTAGCGGTGGCTACCGGGGCCGTGGAAGAAAACCTCGTTATGAAACACATCATCAAGATTATAGTTCATCATCGAATTCCTATCGTCATAATAATAATAATAATCATCATCATTGCTATCAACAACGTCGACCATTATCACCTATGTCTGTTGGCGATGTTTCCAATCGTTTGAGCAAAGTTTCATTCGAACATCATCATCCACGAATACGTAATCGTTCCGCAGAACCTCGATCTCTCGATAAACCTCATGATACTCGTCCGCCATCGGTCAATGCTATTCGATCGGTTGTACCTGAACGTTGTCAACAAGATCAACTTCCGATTTGTTCTCGTCCCGATTCGGGAGGCACTAAAGGACAACCTGTAACTCTCTATACCAATCATTTTCGATGTCATTTACCTGATAATCTTGCGATTAATCAATATACAGTTCATGTTAACGTGTTCAAACGTGGCAAATGGTGTAATGCAAATAAACGTCAACATAATCGTTTTGAAATTGTTCAAAAAATTCTCGAACACGAATCAGATAATCTTCCATTTGTTTGGTTTGATGATGGAAATTTTCTCTATTCACATGAATTATTACTTGACAAAGCTAAAACCTATGAAATCACAATTAAAAATCAACTCTATCAATTAGAAATCAAGCAAATGTCCGATCGTGTGACTGTTGAAAGTATGTGGCAGTATGTAAACAGTAAAACACCGACGAAACGACCACAAGATCTCATTCGAATGCTCGAAACCTTACTCAAACAAACGATTCGTTCACGAATGGTTTGCATACGAAATCAATTCTTCGAAGCTAATCAACATTTATACGATGGCGGTCCATTTCAAAACAGTGGCTTTGCATTAGCACAAGGTTTCTATCAAGCTATGTTCGTCACTCAAGCTGGACCTACGTTAACTATCGATACGAAATGTTCGTGTTTCTATCGAAATATTGATATGCTTCATTTCCTATCGATTTATCTCGGCCGAGATTTAACGTCGAATGATGGTTTCATATCGAATGATGAAAAACGTAGCTTATTAAGAATGAAATGTTTAGAATCGATTACGATCGAAACACGACATACAACGAATAAAATGGTTTATAATATTCGAGGTTTTGGTGATAATGCTGATACACATCCGGTGACGATTCAAGGAGCCGATGGTGAACCCGAGACAACGACTGTGGCGAAGTTTTTCGCTGAAAAATATCAAATTGTTTTGAAATATCCTCGTTTGCCAACACTTGAATGCGTGAATAAAGGCGCACAGAATTCATCGTTCATACCGATTGAATTATGTTTTATTGAAGAATGGCAAATTGTCGATCGATCATTGATGACCAACGAGCAAAATGCCGAGAAATCGAAACGTTCGATTCTCGTACCCGAACTACGTTTCAATAGAACGATGGCGATCGCTAGAGAAAGACAATTCAATACGGATCCGTATTTGAAACATTTGTCAATGACAATCGATACGGATCGAATGGTTCAAGTTCGAGCACGTGTTCTCGATCCACCGAATATCGTCTATCGAAATAATCGATTGGTTTCGGTGACGATCGGCAAATGGCTGATGAAAGGCAATCTTTTACAACAACCTACACGTGTACATAAAGTAAGAAACAGAGAAAACAATGAAGCAGAAAGAAAAGAATTATTTTCTCGTGAATAATTTTAGTGGGAAATGATTTTAGTTCGAGATGGTAAACGTGAACCAGGACATATGGATATGCAGAAATTAGATGAATTTTGTGCGATGTTACCTGAAGTAAAGCTTTTTTTTTTTGTTTTTCGAAGATTTTTAATTCAATTGAAATTTGTAGACAACAAGACGTTATGGTATTCAAATGAATCCTCATTTCGACACGAAAATAATCTCTCCTCATCAAATTCGTCAGTGTGTTCATGATTTGCATGCAAATGGAGGTGAATTCGGTCTATTTGTTCTCATCGGCGATTGTCCAGATACGTATCAAACAATCAAACGATGTGCTTTACAAGAATTCGGAATCATTACTCTTTGTTGTGATCTTGGTTCGATTCGAAAACAGAACAATCCCGGCAAATTAAACGCTTATATTGAAAACATAGCACAGAAAATGAACGCTCGTTTAGGTGGAATCAATTCGTCGGTTTCATTTAAAAAGATTTTTGTCGATCAACCGAAATCGAACGGTGATGTTTTCATGTTCATCGGCGCCGATGTCTCACATGTCGTCGTTTCTGAACGTAAACCATCGATAGCTGCTGTTGTTGCGAGTGTCTCACCAACGTCAACACAATATATTTGCCGTTCAAGTGAACAACGACCAATGAAAGATAGAAAATATTCATTAGAAGTTATCAAAGATTTTCAACCGATGACTCGAGATCTTCTTCATGTATTCGTTCAAACAAATAAACAGTATCCAACGAAAATCGTCGTCTATCGTGATGGAGTCGACGAAGGACATTTTCAAAAATTATTGGACAACGAAGTTCAAGCGTTGAAAAATGCTTGCATCGAAGTCTATGGAAATCGACCATTGCCGAAGATCACATTTGTAATTATTAAAAAATCACATAATACACGTTTCTTTGCGCCCAATGGCGAACAAATAACGAATATGGCTGCTGGTACAGTTATCGACACGACGATTGTGCATCCGAGACAATTCGATTTCTATTTAAATTCTCATGCCGGTGCATTAGGAACGAATGTTTGCTCGTATTATCATGTTTTGTATAATGAAATCGAATTTACTAGTGATGAATTGCAACAATTAACATTTTGGCTTTGCCATACCGATGTTCGATGTACAAAAGCTGTGAAATGTCCAGCAGCTGCTCGATATGCACATACAGTTGCTTATCATGCTCGATATTTCGAAAAAGAACCATATCAAACAACATCGAATCGTGTGCCTAATCAGTAAAATCTTTCATTTGTTCTTTCTTTTTATTTGCTCAATTCTCTTCTTTTTCTAGAGATGAAGATGATCTTACTTTAGAAGATATCAAAAGTAATATTATTATGGTCAATAAAAATGTCAAAAACATGATGTGGTTCACTTAAATCTCATATTCAAGAATATATTTTATCGTTCATATCACATCACGTTGACTCAGTGGTCAATACTATTGAGTTCATTATTATTTTGTTTTGTTTTTACATTGTTATACGTTATTAGCATTAAAAGAACGAAAAAAATATCTAATAAACAAGAAGAAAACTCAGGAATTTCAATGGATGTCGCCTTTAGTTTTACAGAAAAAAAACGACCAATAAATACAGAGATTAACTATACAGACAGACATTTCATTTGTAGACATCATCATGTTTTCGAAAGTGAATATACTCGTGATATTTCTTTGGATTTGTATCGGCATTTCAAGTAAAATCAAAACGAAAAGTTTTCAGTTTTGTCAAAAGAAAAATATTATTCGACATTTTTAGTATGCACTAACATAAAAGACAATAGTGTCAAGGATCGTGTTTGCTCATTAGGTGGCAATGTAGCTTGTCGTTCATACTGTTTTTTTACTGAAGGTTCATTAACAGGTTATTGTGATGCAAATAACGATTGTATTTGTAATTCGACATTGACAAAAAACGCAAATGATGTTATTACAGAAATTGAAGTTATTATTCTTGATAAATGATCAATAAACAATGTCATCGAAGGACATAAAAAGCAAATATTTTTAAGCTTTTGTATGAACTTCATTTATTCTTGTGAAAATAAAATTTGCGAATAGTCTGTAGACATCTCATCAGATTTATTATATAACGAAATGAGTGACTTAAATAAATACCAAATGTCTTTTCTTCTTCTTCGTCGCCGCCGCCGCCGAACGAAGAATGATTAATAAACGTTTAGAACAAAAGTTTATCTTACATAAGAATTTATGTCGAGTGATCATATAACTTGTTTGAAAGTTCTTGATTTTATTTATCATTATGTGCAATCAATGGCACAAAAGAAACGAAAGAGAGGATACACAAACAACATAAACAAGTATCGTGAGTTAAAAATGAACAAAAGAAAAAGAAAGAAAGAGAGAGAGAGAGAGAGAGAAGAAATTATAAAGCACACCGGATTTATGTATAAATAGATCATCACTCTCATACATGTTTTGAAAAAATGAAAAAAACAAACGAAAGTTTTTGTTTTTTGAATTTTATTTTGCTGTACACTGTTCACAAATGCAAAAGTAATAAATTATGAATGTTCGATCGTAATCGAATGATGACGATTGTTCGCTGTTGAATAATGATTCGTTAGATCGACTAAACTTCGACTACGACCTTTTCGTATGGTTACAGCTGGCGTTGTTGGACATGTTCGAAAATCATTATTATCAGAAAATAAATGTTCAACATCCATTTTGGCAAAAATTGCTAAAGGAAAATCAGTTTCATAATCATCATCATCATCGTCGTCGAGATCATCATCTTCTTCATTCATTGTCTGCGTAAACGATAGACCAGCAATTCGACTTCGAAGTTCTCGCATAAGTTCATCGGCAACGGGATGTCGAGGAAAATCGAACGGAATACCAACTCGTCGATAGTATTCATCGTGTTCTTGTGGTTCCATGAAGAACTGATCGGCACCAGAGAATTCCGTTGGTGTCGATCGACGACGACGAGATCGTATTTTTTTAACTAATTTATAAACACCTATCGGCGGTAGAACAGTAATCGCAGCAGTCAATGCACCTGCAACGATCACTGGCGATGCAACAACAACACCGGTTGCAATCATACCGCGAATAGTTCGACGAAGCCACGGTCGTTCCGGATAGAAATTATACGGACAACCGAACATACTAGACAAAAAAAAACCATAAATTAAGCTCGAAATTCTAATAATTTTCTTCTTACCTTAATTTATTACTATGCTGACCAATGACTGGTATGGGAACATAACGTCGCCCACATAAATAACAAAATTCACATGAACACGATTGACATGTCATGTGAGGGCAGCCACCTGCACGTTGAATAAGTGATGAACATTTTGGACACTTTCTTGCGTTCCATTGTTCGTCATTTTTTTGATTGATCCATTTCGATAGCAGTCTATCGCCTTTAATGAATTGTTTGCATGTTAAATTTTCATGCCACGGTGCCGAACAACGGAAACACCAAACGAACGAACATTCCGAACATTGAACTTGTTTGGGAATTTTTTTACTGTTGGCTTTGAGAAATTTCTTTTGATCTTTTTCGGACGACAACGGATATTGAATCGAATCGAGCGAGTAGAGATGACAACAGCGTGGACAAGTTTTTGCTCGTGGATTTTGATTGGCATTTAAATACAATTTCAAATATCGATCATGTAATGCTTGATCATATCGAATAAAATTCACAATTGATTCTCTCGTCAAATATTTGCTACATTCATTGGATACACAAGGAACTTTGATTTTGCCATCGTTAATTGTCGCTGTTATATGTGCACGCCAACAATTATTACAACAAAGAAAATAACAACATGGCGATACTTGAAGAACAGCTTGTTCGAAACAGATTGGACACGGTGAACTGACGTAATTCGGTGGAATAGAAAACGATTTCGAATAGGAAGGACTTTCCTCGCTTAGAGTGTCATCATCATCAAATGAATCATTATCACTATCACTTTGAGTAACGGTCTTTTCAGCATTTGTCAATAAAACTTGCGACTTATCGGTATCGTTGACGAGACGACCTTCATCAGTACTAGTCGTCGTCGTTGTTGTTGTTGTTGTTGTTGTTGTCGGCATCTCGATGTTATTCGAGAGCATATTTGTATTGGATAGTGATTGACGTCGACGAATCGATTGTGCAATCGAACCTGTTTCAATACAATAGATTGTGAGTGAAGCTGATGATGAGCCTATTGACGATGAATTTGTTGTTATAATTGATGGTGTTGGTGTAATCGATAGGGCATTGAGTCGATTCGATAATAAACGATGTTCTACGGACGGAATATCAGTTGAGCTCGATAGACATTGCTCAGCCATCTAAAAACTAAAAGTACAATCTTCATTTAGAAAAAAAAAAACAAATACGCAAAATCAATCGACTAAATGTATAAAAATATATGATAACACGATGATCGAATGGAATGTCACTAATAGATTCGATTGACGCAAATCATTAGTTCGATTCACTAACTGTCTTGTTTTTTTTTTGTACATACATTCTCAATGTATAATAACGATCAGCAGTGAACACGCACGCGCTTACTTCGAAAGGTTTCTATCATTCTCTCTCTCTCTCTGTGTCGACTTTTTTCATTCTTGTAGTAAGATTGCGTGTGCCTGTTCGCTCGCTTTTTTTCTTTCTTTCCTTCTTTCAGTTTGGATATAGATTGACGACATTCAACATAATTTGTTATTCGCATTCGACTTGCAAAAAAGAGAGAGAGAGAAAGAAAGAAAGAAAGGGAAAGAGGGAGAGAAAAAAACTCGTCATTCTTCTTTCTCCATTCTGTTTAATTACGTTTGCTTCTTTCTACTAGAAGAATAGAGAGAGAGAAAAAAAGTGTCCCGATATAGTCGCGTAGGTTGTCGTTTTGTCAGAATAGGGGAATATAAGTCAAAGAAAGAGTTATCTGCAAATGTGCCACATCATCGAAGGAGGGGAAAGGAAAAAACCGCCCGCGC